>TARA_B110001450_G_scaffold43115_1_pt1 | contig 17771 bp, 28 predicted proteins | sample TARA_B110001450 | Tara Oceans TARA_B110001450 (sample SAMEA4396538) | marine metagenome | biome: Polar Biome; feature: [SRF] surface water layer (ENVO:00010504); material: water (ENVO:00002006), including particulate matter (ENVO:01000060) such as... | depth 5 m | reverse complement strand
CGTACCAACCAGTGGTACCTTTTCAAACCATGACGAATATGAATGACGCTCCTCTCGCGTTGTACGAGATATGGTCACACGAGTTCCGCTCCGGGACGACTACGGAATACCTGAGTCCGCAGTTTGTCAGTCGACTCCATCACCGACTCCAGGGCGCGTTGACTGAAGAGGTGCAACGCATCACGCGGGTCGTGAACATTGTTCCAATTGAGGTGGACATCGTCATTGACCCTCGCACGTGTCTGCGTGCACTGCGGCGCATGGGACTAATATTAGGCGAATAGTGAAAACACACCAATGTGTGTATGCTGGCTTCGCGCGTTCCGATTTGCGGTGACACCCCGATCCATGAGATCTGGTATGTCCGAGGGGCAATTGATTGCAGCAGCGTGTCAGAGTGAAAATAAAAACGACACCGATGAGTAACATGTATTCACTCGTTCTTACCCTTGTATCATGTTATTGCGATGTGCCAACGCGTTTGCGATTGTGTGCCGTCGAACGTAACCCCCAGGTCTCTCTCGGTGAATGTGTCCTTAAACGTGCCGTTGACTTTGTCCCCACGCGGCGTCTGTTTCGTAGATGGAAGAAGACCCGAAGACTACCGCGTACCTATCGCAACTCATGGTCGCGTGGGCGACGCGATCCGGAACGAATCATTTTTGTAGGGTAATCAACTGGTCCCTTTTTTTATACCCGGTATAGTGTAAATACAATGACCGATCTCTGGGACTCGGAACGCCTGGCCACGGTAGGATGGATCATGAATCGTTACTCCGACTTTCTGCGTCCAGGAGACCTCATCCGCATCGGACAGGAGGGAGACCCTTGCTCCACGTACCGCTCGGCCGACGCCGCTCCAGGTGCGCGAGTGGAGAACATAGAACGTGAGGTGGATGGAACAGTACGATTTCGAGCTGTCATGGAGGGAAGTGGTGCCACCGTGAACCTTGACAATCGCAACGTGGCATCGGATCGCATTTGGGAGATTCATCCATCGCAAATAGAAGAGTTTCGCAAGCGCGTGGAGATGGATCGAACTCACCGAGGAGCGAACGATGGATCGGACGCGGAGGACGACGGGGAAGTCGTGAGTCAGAGGGAGAATGAGGACGAGGATGAGCAGGTGGATCGTCACGACCATGGAGCTGTGGAGGATCTATTCCACGACGATGCCATCGAACAACGAGTCAAGGACATGGAGTTCAGAGGAACGGAAATCGAGAAAACGATGGGTGGTGCCATCCGTGAATTGGCGGAGGACATGTTGCGCATGTATCACGGCGAATCACCCACCTTTTCAATCAAGTTTGCAGACAAATACGACCTAGCGCTACACACCGACGTGTCGTATAAGGGATCGAGCCAAGCGGCCAAGGCGGATGAGCGTCACGAGTTCACTGTGACGGGTGAGGATGCGGGCGACTTGAAATCTCGATCGTCGCGACGCTACATAAACGATAATGTTACGCCTCTAGCATCATCTTACGGCGACGACGTGAGGGCCGTCGCGGTGCATCCCGATTCGTAGACGCGGTAACAACCATCGCGGGTGTTGAGCATCGTCACAAGGTCCATTGGATAGGTGAGTTTCGACACGTGTGTGGGAGCACCACCTCGCATCACACACGCGTCCATTTTTTTTTCATACAGTTCCCGTGCAGCTACGTACACCGCGTCGCGTCGGAGACGCTCGTCCGAAACGATCACATGCGGTTCAGATCCCTCTGAGATTTGAAGTGCGCGTATCCCCACAAGACGCGCCATTTCATATCGTGTCAACATTCTACCACCCGTGATCAGGAGGGACAACATGACTCTGATGCACCTGTGTTACGAGTCACCCTCTTCTTCACTCTCTATGCACTCATCAATGACGGCGGTGACACCACCCTCTTCTTCCTCCTCTTCCCCTTCCTCGTCGTCTTCTTCTTCCTCTGACTCGTTCTGTGTATCCTGGTTGGGGACGAAGTCGTCCGCCACATCGTGGGTCACGGAAAGATGGTGCATACTCTGTGCACGTTCTCGATTCAACAGCGACCGTTCTGTACATACCACGGCATTAAAGTCTGCCCTGGTTGTACGAGTCTTGTCCTTCATGTGAAACCGCACGTCTATAGGATACACAAACATTCCAAGACGTCCAGGCAGCACTTCATTATAAACGTGTTCCTCCTCACACGAGTAAATATTGTCAGGGGGGGAATCACTCGTCAACGACCACTGCGACGTCTCGTGATGCACAAAGCGCCCCACCGAAGCATTGCCGGTTCCGCACAGTGCGATGGCCATTAGGTGCAGTCGTCTTGTGAGTGCGAGTGTGTGTGCGCACACTCGGACACTGACACGCAAAAAAAGGCCTTTTACACCTTTTCCTCCTGCTACAGCGAGGTAGAAGGTAAAATCCTTGCGATGGAGTCCAAAACTGACGTATCGCGATTCGAGCGTTTCCTTAATCTTAACAGATATGTTACAGGAACCGTGTGTCATACCCATTCACCACCCGTCACATCAATGTTCTTGTGAAATGTCCAAAGACTTTCAATTTGGGTTTTTGTCTGTACCAAACAAAGAAGATGCTTCGTGTCATATCTCCATATGCATTCAACGTCATCCTTTCTCGCCACCCGTGTTTCTGCGACAGCACGGTATTGAATGATGTTTGCCACGACATCGTCACTCATGCTGTGACTGCACGTCTTTGCGACATTTACAGGTTCATTCTCCCAGCATTCAGGATGTGGAAAAAGAGTACCACGTTTTGGCCGCCGGTGGATGTCATTCCCAATCTCAACCACATTGTGTCACCGGTAAAGGAATGTACACGTTCCCATGACAAGATATTCATTCGCAATAGATTCGACGTGGGTGTCCTATTCGCCACATTTGTACCCATAGACAATCGTGAAGTTGGTATCGTGTGGGCTACAAATAGAAGGGCCTACGTGTTCGACTACCACTTCTTGAAAGGTTGGGTCCTATTCAAGGTACTCAACCGCCAAGACGATCCATTCCAGACATGGATGCGACATCTCGGTGGTGATAGGATCATGAGGATGCAGGAACGTGACGACCGAGTACGTTCGGGTGCTCGGTTGTTTCATGACCTGGTCGTACCGTATTATGGCACGCATCCAAAGGCGCGTGATAAAACGCGAATGCGTGGGATTCGGAACGACGATCCGGTATGGGAGCTTGTGAAACGCGTCAGTTACATGGTCGTTCCAGAGGATGCAGTGGAACGGTTTGAATGGAAACGTGGTTAGAGCACACGATATAAGTGGAATAAAAAAACATCATCCACAGACAAGGGAACACATGGACGTCGTTTTTGCATCCATCGTCATGATCGCGATTGTGAGTTTCTCATCCGCGATTGCATGTTGCCTCGTGGGAAGACAGTTTATTGGGCGCCGTATTCAACATCACGAGGCACCAGTGCGTCCACGATTGATCTTTACAAGTTCTGCGGTTTAGAAGTAATAGAGTATGAGTTACTTTACAAAATGTGTACATTACATTTCGTGCTCAAGTGGAGGAACTCAAGGACTTCTTCAATTGGGGGCCATAGCGGCACTGGAGTCTCACTTGGGATCCGACGCGTATGCATCTTGGCATTCGTCGCTGAAGGGTGTTTCCGGGTGCAGTGCGGGTTGTTTCACCGCACTGTCGATTCTCCTCAGATTGACTATGGATCAGGTGCAACATTCGTACCCCAGTATGAAAAACGTCATGCCGCAACTTACCCGTGATATTCAGTCATTGTGGACACGTCTGGGGGCGTCTGATGTGGACATCATCATCGACATCGTCATCGCAATTCTGGATCACGGGGGTCTGAGTGCATCTGTCACTATGGAACATTTGTACCGATTCACACGTATTGAATGCGTCTTCGTGTGCACAAGTCTAACGCACAAGAGGCGCGTTTACATTTCTCATACATCACACCCCAATGTCCGTGTCGTCGATGCGATCGCTGCGTCGTGTTGCATTCCGGGAGTGTTTCGTCCGGTCAGCATCGACGGTGAATACATGGTGGATGGCAACCTATTGGAATCGATTCCAGTTCCCTTTCCGAGATCAGAGACGCTCTACATGATAGTGGGTGAGTACAACGTGGAGGGTAAGGATGAAACACTCAACGCCTCGTCTTACCTCATGTCCCTTTTGACCATCATGACCCGGTACACACAACAACTGGAGCGCCTACCTCCCCAACGTTGCATCGTATTGTCTCACTCCTCTGCAGTATTCGACCCGTTGATGAGCGACGACGACTCTGTCAACATTCGGTTTCAAGGATTCGTGCAAACGGTTAGTTTTCTCACACTAGGAAACACAAATGCCCTTGCTCACATATTACGGCATTGCATTGAGACACACATTCGTTTGTCTATACACACGAACATCACCACCAGTGGCGTGGAGGGAGTGCCCCCATTGAGTGAACCATTAGACGGTGCTCCAAACGTCGAATGCGTTGCATCATTACAACGGTAATCACCATCAAGACGACGATGAATAGGTGGGTGCGTTGCGTCATTTCTTGGTGCATCGCATCGAGAAGGACCCGCACATGTGACGGTTCTCCCTCCTCCCTATTGACGACATGTGCAATGCGGGCAGATACGGCCGTGGGGGGCGTCTGGGTTGGGGGCCACACTTCCGTAAATATTGCGGACGTGCGACTCATCTTATTTTACAGTCCCAGGAAAAAATGTCGTATCCCATGGATATCGAACGGCGGATACAGGAAATTTTGCACCGCCAGAATGGCAGAGCCGTCGTTTGCAGGTCGCGACCTGCACCTACGTTGGTTTTTTTGATTGGTCTTCTCGTCGGTCTTGTTGTGGCCACAGTGTGCGCTCCCTTGCATTCTGCAAAAATAGTTCCCCATAGGCAACCATGGCAGATTCAGTACGCGACCTCCGACGAACACTAGAACGCGAGTGTGTGTCGCGGGGTCAGGAGGCACCAAATGCAGTAACAACGCGAACGTCCTCAACGCCATTCGTACCTATCATCTTGGTCGCTGGGTGTATCGCCATAGTCACTGTACTGACGTTGCGCAAATCCCAAACCACCACCATGAGCGATCCGGATCCATTGCTTCAACTTTTTTAAATCTATCCACATTACGTTCGGATGTGACACACACCGTATACACTGCATATCAGGGTGTAGCACGTGTAATGAACTGAATGTAAAAATAGGGACGTCACATTCCTTTTTTTGCGTTTGATCTACAACTCACTTTTCACTTCAACACTGTATCAACGACATGCGCGCAGAGCATTTGCTACAATCGGCGGTGACGTTCCATGAGGCACCCATGCGCACGACTGCGTTACCCGATTCCTTTTCATGCGTCGATGAGGCGGTAAGTACCATGACGGATGTGCTTCTACATGAGGCGCGCGAGTGCATGCAGCAGCCTCTTCCTACACGACCGGATCGACCATACCTTCACCCAGTGGATGTGGATACGTCCGAACCTGGGATCGTGTCGTCAAAAACGTCCCTTGACATTCTTCGCATGCGAGGGGACGAAGTCACTCGAATCGGCTACCACACCCGCAGCGACGACCGTACCCAGGAAACGAACGAGGAGGACGTTGTGGTCGTCATTCACAAGACGAAGATGGCATCGGAGCAGGATGCGGATAAAAAGATGTCGTCCGCCATACGCAGGGGAGAGAAGAGTGCACAAACAGACGAACGCCGGCGTGAACGGAAACGTGAGCGCGACGAAGAGACCCCAGAGGTGCGCGAGCGACGTCTACAGGAGCAACGTGAAAAGAGAGAGCAACGGCGTACAAGGGGTACGGAAGGTACGGAAGGTACGGAAGGTACGGAAGCGGTCGCCAATACCAATGAAGAGAAGGAGGCGGGTAAGCGCGCGACCAAGTCCGTGCGACCCTCAGATCCCTTTCCTGACGCCTCCATGAACGTCGTGCTCAACCGTCCTCGCATTGCGGGACGGACACGGGGAAATGAACGGTTTTACGAGCATCCCCTTCCGCACCACCGTCACCTAGCCGCGTTGCACCACACGTCTCTCCACGAATCACTGCGTGATGCGCTGTTGCACGCAGAGGCATCGGATGCATTGGAACTCATTCAGGGTCCGCCAGGTACCGGAAAGACAATGTGTCTCATCCAGTGCATGAAACGACTCACGGGGCGCATTCTCCTGTGTGCACCCACGAATGTGGGTGCTGCCAACCTCTACGAGAGATGCGTACAATGCGGGTACGCGTCCGAGTGCGCGCTGACGCTAGCGCCTGATCGTATCCCTCCCGGGACGGCGGTGCAGAGCAACGACCCCACACGTCGAATTGTGTGTGCGACCATTTCGTCACGAAGTGGTCCTGTGCTGGATACTCAGCGATTCGAAAACGTGCTCGTGGATGAGGCGGCGCAGTGCATGGAGGCGTGGGTTTGGACGTTGATGCGTTCGGACGTGACCTTTGTCGCACTCGCGGGCGACGTGCAACAACTTCCCGCGGTGGTGTCTGAGACGGGACGGACTCTGCGCCACGATCGATCGCTCATGGAGCGGCTCATGACGCAATGTTACGACAACGTCACCTCACTCACCGAGCAGAATCGCATGTGTCCCGAAATATTGAAGCTCACCAATCAGCGTTTCTATGCGGGGAAACTCACGTGTGGACCTCATGCACCGACGAGTGGTCTGGTGGAGATCGTCGATGTCAATGGAGATGAAGTGGAGGACGGTACATCGTATTACAACCCAAAGGAGATGCAGGAAGTGCAAAAAATTTGCAAACATACACCGGACGCAACGGTACTCTGTCCCTATATGGCACAATGTCGACGCATTCTCGCATTGGGTCTGGGTGTCGCAGTACACACCATCGACTCCTTCCAAGGACGAGAGGCAGATACCGTCGTCGTGTGTCTGGTTCGTGATGGGTCGTCGGGACTCGGTTTCTGGTCCGACTATCGCCGTTTTGTGGTGGCACTGACGAGAGCAAGGCGTAGACTTGTGATCGTGGTGTCGCACAGGTCCGCGTGGCCCATTTTAAACGATGCTTGATAGCATCAACATCATCATGAGACTCCCCGTCAGTCGTGCTCGGGATGAAACCGGGTAAATGTCTCCGTATCCCACCGACGACAAGGTGGTGAGAACGTAATAAACACGATTCTCGATACGTTTCAAACCAGAGTCGGTATCGGAATCGATGCCACTGTACTCCTCTGCGGAGTACATGCACGTGAGAATGGTGAAAACGGCAACAATTCCAAGGACCATGACAAACGCATGCACCTTCCGCTCGCTGGTCGTATCGCCACTACTGGCAACACTTGACATGTGTGTAGCTTACAAGGGTGAATTGTATTTTTTTACTACTCAATCGAATCCCAGGGGGGGGGTGGTGGTATTCGAGGAAGTCGCATTCGACCAAATTACAGGTAACGTCCGTGACGAACTCTCCGACGTCGCCGTGCTGAGGACGAGCGTCGGCGCCGGGGAGACTGTTGTGGTCGCACCGGTGCTCCAAGTTTGACCCAGCTCCTCCTTGAACGTCCCGCGTAGGTGCGTTCCTTCATCTCGTCAGACATCTGCTCTAATGTCGCATTGTGGTAGCCCTGTAGTGCGTACTGCATGATGTCTCGTTCGTCGTGACCTGTAAGGCGCACCTGACATCCACTGCCCGGGTGGGTGAGTATGTAATGCATGGTCCACCTTCACATTATGGTGCCATTTTCTAAAATACTTCCCGTGTTCCGCAACAGTACCAATGAACGAAAACGCACAACATGAAAGGGAACGTTGCGTACCAAACCAAAGGACTCGCAACGAATTTACCGACATGTACCAAACAAACGGAAGAATGCGTCCACGTCCACCAACTCCTCCCCGACGCCCACCAACCGCGTCAGCATCCTCATTGGCGTCGTCGCTCAACGACTCGTTCCGTGGTCTCCGCATTCGTTGGGATTGCCCTCCTCCCGACCCCCCTATTATCGTGTCACGCGTCCTGGATGGAAAATGTCCTCTTGTGCGTCCTACAATCAAGTACGAAGTGGCCTCCACAGACGCACCAGTATGGTGCTCATAATCACAGACGTGAGAAACACATTGGTGCGTTTCGTGACTGAGGACCGTTTCACGAGGCGCTGTTCATCGGTTAGACTGTCTGCGAATGGCGTTCCGGTGTTGCGAGTAAGTAATAAATAGATAACACATGCAACCGTGTATCCGATGGCGATGCGTGCAAATACGAGGGTGTACTTGGAACAGTAGCACTGCGCGAGACAGGGTCCCTGTTGCATGCGATTGGTTTAATGGTTCACTGCGGCAAAATTAGATTGGTATCATACTCGAATAGATTCTGAGGAGAGATACATCGCCGGAGTGTCAGAGCGCATGTGGGGGTGTACGGCGCGTCCCACGGTTCCAATGGAGGCGCGTCGCGGGACGGCTTCGGACGTCCCGCTCGTCACAGGGGGTCGCGTCGGGCCAGTGCTGAGTGGTTGCTGACGCGACGATACGGCACCCCCGTCCCTCCACCGACGTTGAGGTTGCGACATCACAGGCGGCAACGCTACATCCACCGAATCACGAGCCACTGGAACAATGGGAATTGTGGACGAGGAGTTCCATGCACGCGAGTGCACCGCATCTGTCGGCCGCGCATGGCGTTCGATGCGTTCCCGCCGTTCCTGCTCCAGGCGTGTCGCGTCGGAACCTCCAATTTGCACGTCCTCATGGGGAATGGAGGGAGCGTCCCGACGCGACCGTCCCAAACCAACACGTCCAACGACGGCGTCGTCGCGAAGGCGACGTGCATGCTCTGCGGCGACGCTATTGCGACGCTCCATCTGATCGGCAACCACACGTTCCACATACTGTGAGTCCGACGCAGAATCTCGCCCACGCTCACCTTCCAGGACGCGTCTGTGTTCGCCAGCGTAATCGTGCCACCCCTCACGTCCAAACGCAGGCCCCACGCGTTTCGTCGGAACCACATCCGATGCCATCGCCTTCAGAGGGACAGTGTGCGTTCCGATTAAGGCAGTACCGGACTTGGGGCGCGAATCCTGCACTCCGATTACGAGGTCCGCAGCGACGCGTGCGATGTCCGAAAAGGTCGACCGCTGCGGATTTCGCGAGGCGGCCGAGTCGTGCGAACCTAGCACGGTATCCTCTGCGTCCAACGAACGATGGTGTCGTTGATGACGTGTCGCGCGACTGTCGGTACCCGGTTGACTGTCATACATCGAAAGCGTCACGTCCGACCGCTCCTTGGTTTGCCCCCAGGGACGATCCTGGGACGTGACGCGATTCGCCACGTGCGACAACGCAGAGTCGTACTGTGACAGAGGCGCGTCGCCTCGCACCATATCTCGCCCGGAGTGTGACGTCATGCGGTCGTTGGGGGTGAGGCTGTGCAACCCAGACCACTCTCCCATGTGCAGACGCGTCGTCCTACCTGCACGCTCCTCTAAACGCGAGACGCGACCCCGAGTCTCATCGTCCTCCTTGCGATACAACCCCACCTTGAGAGGATCCTCGTGATCGCTCGACATTGCCGCGCGAGATTCAAGGCGCCGTTCGGCCCCCACCACTCCCACTTCCTGCTCACTTCGTCGTGTCGATACGAAGTGCCTCATCTCCTTCTGTACAATGGGATTCTTCCCGCTGTACAGTGACGAATCACGAGGTGCAAAGTCCTCTCGTAGTGTTTCGCGTTGCGTGTCATTGCGATTAAGATTGAGCTGGACTGCACTGCGACGACGATGGTCCGACACAAATTTATCAACTGGTCGAATGAGGTTGGCTTCGAATACCGTTTCCGACTCGACATCATCACCCTTGGCGGCCCAAAAGTGACCTCCTGTGTGACGATCGAGTTGACGCGAATTGTACTCACTTGGACCGTGATTGCGAAGTGATCTTTGCGGAGTGGGTGCCTTCAGCTCACGAATGGTTTCCCCAAACTCGTCCGCGAACGACTCAAATTCGGCACTCACATCCCCGGATGACCACAGTCCAGTATCCAGATCGTCCTCCATGTTTATATGACCCTGTGGTTTTTTTGTACACCCAACAACAACAAACCCAACCCACCCCATGTCCCCCGAACGAGTCGTTGAGATCGTCGAAAACACGTGGCCCGCGTTACAACGCGCGGAAACAATCTTTGGAAGTCGCACGGACACGCAGTTTCGTGGCGCGGGTCCCGAAGGCAAGACAACGATAAGGAGTAAGGCGAAACGTGCTTTGCAATGAGGAATGTCTTTCCGAGGAGAGTGCAAACGCTAGGTGATCATTCACACAAATACACCCATGCGCACGTTCATGACGTTCCAGACGAAAATCTACAACCCGTTTGTTTGAACTGATAACCCCGTGCGCAAAAAAAAGCAAAATAGAGACATGGATAGTCGTTTACCTGCACCTGACGGCATTACCTCTTGACAGAAGCGCGTCGCAGTTGTTACGTTCCCTTGACGGTATCAATGGCCACGAGGACTGCCGTGATACACGCGTAAATGTTGGTGGAAATGTACACGGCATCAGAGACAATGACCTGTCCAAACCTAGTAGAATGAAGTTTGGCTGGTCGGACAGGTATGAGAGCAAGCACGTCCGTGAATGGTATGGTCTTCATCTCATTGTTGGTGCGGTTGTAAACACGCACCAACAGCGGTGATGAATGTACCCCCTCTGTTGCATAGCCGTAATGAACGGCGATCTCGGTTGCGATGCGTCGTGAGTTATGGTACACGAAGTTTGACCCATAGCAGTGAGAGGCCTCGGCAACGGTCTGGTGGCGCATGATTCGCCCCCCTTTGACCTCCCTTTTTTGGTGAGTGGGTATGTGTAACTACTCATCGCCGTTCAAACTGACGCCGCTTCATGCGATGCATTTGCCCCACCGTCCTCTGAGACGCGATCTGCGTTCGACCCGTTCGTATTGTAATGTTGTACATTCGCTCCTCTGGAATCCACGAGGTGGGATCCACAATGTACATTCCGAGCCACATCGCATTGCGCACACGGGTCAGGGACGTTCGAATGCCATCGATTGTTGGCAGATAAATAATCGAATTGGATTGCGCCAGGGAGGTGAACATTGCGGGTGTCACGACTCCCTCGAGCGTTAGTACGACGATACCGTCCAATTTGAATTGAGTCGTGTGGAGTGCCACCTTTGGTGGGGAAGGGATTGCGAAATGCTCTGGAATATCGGACAGCAACACGGGAATGTTGTGGAGGGCGGTCTCCTGTGAGACGATCTGAGACGACGTCAATGATTCATGGGATGTGTTGTCCTCAGTCCCCTCCTCGACATCAACCGCCTCGATTTCCACGTGTACTTCGGCCTCTGTCAACCATGACGGTTGCGACAGAGACGACGGCGAACTTGGAAGTGAATTCGTCAGTTCCGACGGTGGGGGGGATGAGGCAGACGATAGTTGCAATGGTGTGTGGTTGCTACGCACCCAACGTCGAAAATGGTACAGAAGAGGATGCACCGACACACTTTCCAATTGTGCATCTCCGAGTCGGCGAAATATGATGACTTCACTATCGTGCACAACACCTTCCGCATCGACGCCCTGACTTAGTACGACGCATGTCACACCACTCTCCATTCCTGTCAACACCTTACGGAACTCCGTTTCGGACGCACGATCCTCCATGTGTACGGTGGTGCAGTCCGTTGGTATGGACTCTACCGAACCCACCTGTTGTACGCCAAAGTCCTCACATTGAGGGTGTGACGCAACGCTGTCTCGCATCCAACGTGGCCAACCTACAATATGAACGGTCGTAGTCATATGTGGGTGTTTTAATGAGACATCAACATTTTTCCATTTTGATGACATCCGCACACCCTATCTACGTACAGACGTTGCAATGTCATTCAGCGTCCTAGGCATTGAAAATCTACGCTTGGTAACGGCAATACTCGCCACCATATCATCCAATGCGTAAAAGTCCGCCTCACACATCAACTCTGAGAGAGTTTGGTCGTCCTCTGGTAAGCATTGCACACCCCGTAGCCAGTTGAGAATGTAGCGAAAGTGTGTCGGATCTCGATCCACAAATACCTCCATTCCCTCCTGGTCAATGGACGCCACCAATCCCAAAAAAAAGCCTCTCTGGAGGGTGTCTGACCGAGTCGTAAAGTAACACCCACCGACGTTGAGGTACACAATTGGAGACATGCTACGGCTCTCGTGTGGACAATGGTCTAGACGAGTCACGTCGCAACTCTGATCCGGACCGACGCTGGCGAGTGGTTACAAAGGCCGATGCATTGGATTCTGCAATTGTGACCTGTTTTTGCGGAGCCCTCGAGGGCGTTACCTCATAGGGTAGCTCTTCGATGCGTACTTCCTCCTCGTTGCGCCGACGGGCGTCCTCCTCCTCGTTGCGCCGACGGGCGTCCTCCTCCTGGTTGCGCCGACGGACATCCTCCTCCTCGTTGCGCCGACGGGCGTCCTCCTCCTGTTCCTCATCGTCGTCCTCCTCATCCATTTCGTCGTCCGAGGTCTCGTAATCCTCCTCCTGTGGGCGGGGGGTCGTTGGTCGCATAACGTCAGGCTTCACATCACGCGTGTTGTTGTTGTTCAACGTCTGACGTTTCAATAGGACCGTGAGGTCGTTCACTCGTTCCTCTAGTAGGAATGTTTTGAACACAACGTACCCTACGCCTCCAGCCAGAAGAAGATTGCCAATGTTTAGGCCCATGTGTGTCTTCCTGTGCACGGGTACCTCGATTACAGTTTGCGCGTCCGCAGCTGAGCCCACCATGTCCTGTTTAACGTTTTTGCCATTCAATTTCGAATTGAGGAAACAAACGCACACTCACATACTTGCCCACATTCCGACACCAATACCACACGCAACCAACGTTATGCACGCCAATCTAGATACAATGCGTTCGTAGCGGGGCCAAATCTCAGTGCGCTCATCTTCCCCCACAGAGACTGTGACTTGGTGCTCGCCGTGTGGACGTGGATCATTCATCCGGTGAATGTCGCCAAGGGAGGACGTTCGAGGCATCGCCGTTTGTCGTAGGTGCACGGATTAAATATTCGATCACGCATCACGTCCGCTTTCAATACCGGACGCAAAACGGATGGTGCGACCTGTCCCAGAGTTCCGCCGACCGTGATAGTGGCGTAGGACGCCTCGTACCTCGTCCATGCGCATGAGCTCCCGTACCAGTACCATGTCACGATTACGGAGTGTCTTCAACAGCTCTTGTACCTTGGAGCGCACGGGGTGTGCGACAATCCGTTCAGAATCGGACATGCGGTGATGTCCACGGTCCTCATACAGACAACGAGTAGTGGTGGCGGAAAATATGATCATCATGACGCTGAAGAGAATGTGCGAGATGCGATCGTCCACGTCCGCCGCGTTTTCTCCCTCTGCAATGATGCGCCGGCGCAACATGTCGATGTTGGGGGAAGACTGTGTGGGATGCGCAACGTTGCATTCGCAGAAATCTCGACCAAAGTCGATGACACGGACGTCCACGCCGTTGTCATCCGCATGGAAGCGGACCACCATATTCGACGGCTTCAGGTCATACACGAAGAGGTGTTTCCGTGCGAGGGTTTCAAAACAACGCACCACCTCCGACTCCACAGCACACTTGCGCCGCACCATTTCTGGAATGACGTCCAGATCTTCACAGAGAGCCTTCTCCATGTCGTGATCCAGGCGTTCCATTACAACGTACAACCCGGATGGCCACTCTCGGGTCGCGTGACGAGCGTACCACGCCATGTGTATCTTGGGACCCACATTCCACTCACTCGCCATGGACATGTGTTCATACTCCCAATGGGCGCTACCGTGCTGCTGCGTGTCACTCCTGTGTCGCGGAGCACGAAATACAACATTCTCCCCCTTGTAAGTCGCGGCGAATACCTTGTTGTTGCTTCCCTTCCCGAGTTCTGCGTGAATTTCAAGGTCTTCAGGAAGTTTGGTGCGCGACACGGTGATCTCTGAAATGTCACGTGGCATGAAAGTGTGTGTGTATTGATGTCTCATACAAGGAAAACACAAGACGTGACAGGAACGAACCCTCCCTTTTTTTTTGAACCAAGATAACACAACTACCCCAAAATGCCTGTTGCAAGTCCTGCCACAACTGTGCGTCAGTCCGTGCTACGCCGGAGAAGGAAAAAAAAGAGGGTGTCGTCGAAGCGTAATCGCCGTTCGTTCAAGGGTACGACACAACGCAAAACGTCTGGAGTTCCTCTTGCATTCCAGGAATTCAACCGTGCAAAAATGGATGCAGAGTTCCGCGGTATTACTGCCTTCAAGTGGAATGGAGGCACATACCAGCGTCATGAATGGACAAATGGTGTTCCCGTCTGGAAGCGCGCCTAAAATGGATCGTCAGGGTCGTTGTAAGGAGATGAGATTAGGTGTCGACAAAATTAATGAATGCCATTCATGTAATGAGTTCACAACGTCACATTTCGTCTCGCGTCAAACGGCGTCTCGGAAAACGACTTCGTGAAGCGTTCACGTTTTTGGTAGCCACAGCCTGGTCCGAACTCTTTAGCGACCTCTTCACAATGATCGCAGGAGACAGTACTCACATTGGCATGCGTTTGTTACACGCATTGATGTTCACGCTATTGGCTGTAGCGGTCACGCTATTGTTCGAATCGAGTGACGAGGAACACGAGGACTGAGAAGTTCCAATAAGGCATGCCCAAATGCATTCGAGAGTGTGGAGTACAGGAGTGCATTCTTACACCCACTGAAGACTTGGTTCCATTGAGGAGACGCCTGCACCGACAAACATGTCTTCCAGTAGTCCATTGGTGCAAAAAGAATGGTACTCACGATACCGGCACACAACCCTCCCATCAACCCTCGTAAGGCATTCGAAACCCTCGCTCCGCACAGTGAACATACAAACTCATACACTGTATACTTGACGACCGCCCTTGGAACGTTTCGCACCACGGCCAACATGTACACGTTTGCATGAGTTCGGAGTGTCAAGCATTGCGATTTCCCAAGTTGACGGCGTCGCACGATCGTGCCGACTGGACTAGCGATGAAACTCGATACTCCAATGGCGATGGTGGCAGCAGGCGCCACACCATGCGACACTAGCAACCGTTCATACGTTTCAAAGTACACATACGTCGCAGCAAAACTTCCACATGCATCCCACACCACACCCTTGTACGTTATGGGTCTCGCGACGTTCAGGTGTGCGTACGCCTTCTGGACATCCAGTGGGTAGAAGAGAATTGCCGTGACGAGACTGGAACACGCACCCATAAGTGGGCGCATCATTTTTTCGTTCATAGACGACGGCGTTTGCAAGATGCATTTTGATGTGTTGGGGACGGTGAGCGTTTGCGCGCGGCGTGACCGTCCCTAAGTGTTGCGACGATGCGTTCTACTCCAATATTGGTCGCTGTCAGCATTACTCGAAGTCGCTGATTCTCGTCGAAGAGTTGAACGTGCGTCGCAAGCACCCGTCCGCGCTGTGTCTCGTTGAGTGGTTCTCCTGAGGACATCATGCGCGACGTATTGTCCAGTGCCGTCGAGGAAGTTGGTCGAGGGAGGGTGCAACGCAGAGACTGTACGTCAGAGGCGAGACGTACACGTGCCTCCCGTGTGAGAAAGGACATTTGTTTCTTACACACAAGCTCCCATTTTCTGCCTACACATCCTCACGCCGCCGTTTGCGATGGAGCAACAATGGACGAACTATACCGTCGAGATCGCTCCCATCCCGACCCACACGGCGCCAGTCGTGTGTTCCGATAGAGATCACAACACGCGTACCATTCCAAGCCGTTTGCACGATCATGGATCCCTTTTCCACCTCCACGATGCGCACCACACCGACGTGCCACTTCCCACCCTGGCGAATCTCCACCACCATATCCTTGTGTGGTGCAATCGCCGTTCCAGTTGCCGCAAACGTCGACATTTCGCGCGAAAGGGAGAAGAAGTTGCACAGGGTGCGGCACGGATCGATGAGACAATAGCGTCCGTCCGTGTACACCGCAAGGAGTGCAGCGCCACTACGACTCTGTGCGATGCGGCAACGTGCTCCCAGCCAGTGCGAAAGGAGAAGGTGCAGCATGAGAGTCAAACCAAGACTGCTCATGTTTCCACCCGCGTCGATGGCATCGAGTGCCCATTCGCGCGTCACTCGCCGGCTCTGCACCTCCCGGAGGCAGGCGGACCTGTCCTGGGAGGACTTGGATTCAACTCGTCTTGCCATATCCGGAAAGAGTGCCGCCACGTCCGTACGACGGGTGCGAGACGCGTCGCATGGAATGGTCATCCGTTCCAATTCGTCGATGGAGAAGATCTCCTCTGTATCAAAGTGCTCCTCGGAATCCTGCATACGAAGCTTTTGAGACACCGCATCGATGACAAGACGGTAGGAAAGCAACGATTCGGGAACAGGGCATTGAGACGACGATTCCTGATAGAGCGCGCCAAAGACGAACTCATGGATTGGACGCTCCCCCGACAGGTCTGTGGAGCTACCAAGTAGCAGTGTGGCGATCGCCTCCGTGAGGTGGATGGTCTTCGTGTCCACCGGAACGCACATGCCGAATGCCTCCACGCCGACGAGTGCCGCACCTCGACACGCCGTGATGCCATCGAAGACGCCAATGTCGTACAGGTGGGCGAAACGTGAACGTGCAATCGGGAGGACGTCGAAACGAACGACGCCATGATGCGCGATCATTGAAGTGCGCATGTCCACGTATCGAGTGGCGTCACAGCACTTCATACGCCGCACAAGGCTCATACCGAGAATGTTGATGCGCTCATTCTGCATTGTCTTCGACAGAAGTACACTCGGATCGATGCAACGCGCGATGCAATCTGGAGTTGTTGTGTGACGCAGTAACTGCAGTAGTGTCTCCTGCGTACCCGTTTGCCACATGCTGCGCAGCGTCGTATGCCAGCGAGACGACAACATCGACAGTAGGTGAAGACACACATTACTCGTAGACACAATGGGGAACATGTCTGAACGCAGAAGGACTGAGGATACGGGACGCAATGCGTTGGACGAAACACCGTCCGTGTAAGTGTCGAACGTGCCCCGTTCGTCGATGAGAAACACTCCACACGGCGTATGCGCATCCAAATGTTCCACCGCCACGAGAATGCGATCCAGGTAGCGCGCTGCCATTGGAGGAACGCCTACGGTGTCGTCGTGAGACACTCGTAACAGAAAGGATGAGGACGACACGATCGTGTGGTACAACGTCTCCCGCACGAGCAAAGGCACGCCAATGTCGTCGTGAGAAACGTGAACCGTGAACCCAGGTCCCGTGTTGGACTCGATGTGAACTGTTTGATCCACGTCCACCATGTCCACTGCTGTGGATTCGAGCAGTGAAGAAACAGACCACTTCTCGTACACGGGGATGCGATACATTCCGTCTGCAAACGTCACGTCGCCGTAGTTCAATTCCTCCGTCACGCGTACCGTGTGCCCCATGTGGGTGAGTAGACACATGGCATCCAGCGTGGACAAGGAGCACGTTCTGCAATTGTTGCACAGTCCAGTCGCGTCCCGCAAGGATACGATGTGACGTCTCACAAGGGCCCCCAGACACTCGAGTGAGGTGTGTGGTGTCGTATCGTACGGGGAGCGGAACAGGCACGTCTCCGAGAGGTGCAGAACATTGTTGCGAAGTGAGAAGTCCATTCTTTCTTTTGTTTGGTACAGCGCGCGATTGGTACAGCGCGCGATTGGTAC
>TARA_B110001450_G_scaffold255495_2_pt1 | contig 17804 bp, 18 predicted proteins | sample TARA_B110001450 | Tara Oceans TARA_B110001450 (sample SAMEA4396538) | marine metagenome | biome: Polar Biome; feature: [SRF] surface water layer (ENVO:00010504); material: water (ENVO:00002006), including particulate matter (ENVO:01000060) such as... | depth 5 m | reverse complement strand
AGCTCAATTGGCTTGATTTATGCACTGAAAAAAATTTTTACAGATATTATATATTGTTATTATTTTTTAATTTAACAAAGATTTCTATATTAAAAAAACTGTTAAAGTAAAAATCATAATTAATGAAAAATAAAAAAAATCTTATAAATGAAGCTAAAGCCTTTAGCACAAGAATAAAAATTAGATCCAACAAAGGTTTTGTTCCCGATCTACAAAATTTAAAATTTTGTAATTTTTTTTATAAAAGTTTTTGGCGCCATCCTTATTTTGCTAAATTATATGTAGGCGAAATGTCTAAATATTATATTAATTTTTTTAAAAAAAATTTGAGAAAGAATGCAAAAATTTTAGATTTAGGTTGTGGACCTGGTTATTTTTCATTAGAATTGGCAAGGGCAGGCTTTGATGTCGTTGGAGTTGATGTTTCAAAGGGAGCTATAGCTTCTGCAAACCAAACATTTAAAAATTTAAAAAAAAATAAATTACTCAAATTAGAGTACCGCTGCACCAGTATTAAAAAATTAAACTATAAAGAACATTTTGATGGAGTATTGTCATCAGGGTTCCTTCATCACATTAAAGATGTTAAGAGTGCATCTTTGTCAATAAAAAAACTTTTGAAAAAAAAAGGGTTATTACTTCTGTATGAACCACAGCACAAAGAATGGAAAAAATTTGACGCATTGCTAGTTTTATTCTTAAGACATATTTTTAAATCTTTAAATATGTGGCATGATAAAAAAATGAAAAAACCTGAAAATTTAAAAATTTTTGAAAAGCAATTAAAACAGGTTCATAATGAATTTTATTATGAGAGAGATTTGAATGAAAAGAATGGTCAGTCACCCAATGATTTATCTTCTGATAAAGATAAAATAATAAAAGCATTAAAAAAAGATTTCAAATTAATTGATTTAAAGCCTGGTTTTTCATTTATTTATAGGTTTATTGGTGGTTTGAGAGGAAATCAAAGCAAGTTAAATAAAATTTCAAAATTGATTGCTGACCTTGAAAAGTATAGTCTTGAAACAGGCATATTGAATGCAAATTATTTCTATGCTAACTTTATAAAAAAGTAATATATGAATATTTTCATAACAGAAGACGATATGTGCACAACTCAAAAGTTAAATTTAGCTAGAGTGCATAAATGGTTTGAGGCAAATAACTGCAAAATAATTGATGATGCTAATATAGCTGACAAAATATTAGTTATGACTTGTAATGGATTTTCTCTTTTAGAGGATAGATCTTATAAAAGAATTCAGGAATATAAAGAAAATTATAAAAATAAGATGATAGCAGTTGGATGTTTAGTTGATAGTCACCCTAAACAAGTAGCTGAAATTTGGGATGGTCCAGTTGTTAAAACTGAAAGCAAAAAAACCATGTCATTCTCTGATATAGAAAACTTGTTTCCTGATTTTAATACTCCTCTTGAGGCAATACCAGCTCAGTCTGTATTTAGAAGAAAAGAGGACTATAGAGAATATAATTTAAAAAGAAGGTTTATTAATATTGCTGAAGGATGTGCGTTTGCATGCTCTTTTTGTACACATAAACCTGGGCTTGGAGGCAGAAGAAGTAGAAAGCTTGATGATATTTTAACCCAAGTAAGTGAAGCACAAAAAGAGGGAATTGATAGAATTATTTTAATGGGAATGGAAACAGCAATGTATGGCATTGAACATAAAACACCATTCCCAGTATTGCTTGATGAAGTTATGAAAATAAAAGGAGATTTTGAAGTGCATATAGCTCAATTCAATCCATTTGGTGTTCAAAAATACTATGATCAATTAATAAAAACAATGGTTAATAAAAGAATAACTGATTTCCAGGCACCATTCCAATCAACCTCCAAAAGAATACTTGATATGATGAATAGAAAATATTTTGACTCAAAAAAAGTATCATCATTTATGAAAACTTTACGAAAAGAAAATACAAGAGTAGTTTGTAGAACAGATATGATTGTAGGCTGGCCGACAGAGACAGAAGAAGAAAGACAAGATTCATTAGAATTTGCAGCTGATAATTTTGATGAAGTGGCTGTTTATTCGATAGAATTTAATAAAGACTTACCAGCATGGAAGTATGCTGATAAACAATTCAGTAAGGCTGAAGTTGACAAGATTCAGAAAGATTGTAAAGAGTATTTGTTTAAAAGAGGGAAAATGGCTCACGCTGGTCAACAAGAAGACGAAACAGCATTAGCTTTAGAGGCCAATAGAATTAAACTTAGAGAAAGCAAAAAAGCCCAGGCTATATAAGTATATCATATGCCGCTTAAACAAAAAATTACTATTGATAAAGAATATATTTTTTTGGGTAAAAAAAAATTTCATATTGGGTCTAAAGCAGGGTTTAAAATATTAAGTGAGCTTTGGTTAAGAAGTGGATGGGACATGAAATATGTTTATTCATTTTCATGGCTAGGTAGACCAATAATACAACTACCTGATGACCTTATAAGAATTCAGGAAATAATATACAAAGTTAAACCAAGTGTGATTATTGAAACTGGGATAGCACATGGGGGAGGATTAATTTTTTATGCATCAATTATGAAAAATATACTAAAAAAGTTTAGGATAATTGGAATAGATATAGATATAAGAAAGCACAATGAAAAAGCCATAAAGGCTCACAAGATGTACGAAAATATCGAAATGTACGAGGGATCTTCTATAGATAAAGATATATTAAAAAATATAAAAAAAAATATAAAAAAAAAGGATAAGGTTTTAGTGATTTTAGATTCTAATCATTCTTCAAGTCATGTTTATAATGAGCTAACTCTTTATTCGAAGTTAGTAACAAAAAACTCTTATATTGTAGCTTGTGATGGCATACAAAAAAAAATGATTGGTGCGCCACGATCTAAGCGAGATTGGGAAATGAATAATCCAATTACTGCTATTAAAAAATTTTTAAAAACTAATAAAAACTTTAAAGAAAGTAATAATAATTTTGCATTCAATGAGAGTAAATTAAATATAAATTATGTTACATATTGGCCAAACGCATACATAAAAAAAATACGATAGTATCCAAATATGAAAATTTTAATTACTGGAAATAATGGATATATAGGACCGGTTTTATTCAATGAAATAAAAAAGAAGTTTCCAAAATCATTAGTCTATGGATTTGACAACAACTATTTTAGAAAAAAAAATTTTTCAGATATTCAATATAATGGTGATATAAGAAATTTTCCAAAAGAAATTTTTAAAAACAATATAGATGCAGTTGTTCATCTGGCATCTTTATCAAATGATCCTATTGGAAATAAATATGAGAACCAAACAAAACAAATAAATATTAATGCAACAAAAAAATTAATTGATTTATCAAAAAAAAATGGTTGTAAAACATTTATTTTTGCATCTAGTTGCAGCGTATATGGAAAATATGGCGACAAAAGCCGTGATGAAAAATGTAAAACACAACCGTTAACAGGATATGCAAAATCAAAAATTATAATTGAAGATTATTTAAAAAAGAAAACCAACAAAAATTTCAAATCAATTTGTCTTAGATTTGCGACAGCCTGTGGAGCCTCATCAAACTTAAGATTGGACCTGGTACTAAATGACTTTGTATTTTCAGCTCTAACTAAAAAAAAAATAATGCTTAATAGCTCAGGTAATGCATGGCGTCCATTGATTGATGTAAAAGATATGTCAAAATCAATAATTTATTCAATAAATAATATTTATAAAATCAGTAAAATCTTAATAATAAATGTAGGATCGAATGAGTCAAATTTTAGAATTATTGATCTAGCTAAAAAAGTAAAAAAAAATATAAAAAATATTACTATTGAAACAAAGAATAAAATAAATGACAAAAGATCATATAAAGTATGCTTCGATAAATATAATAAATTTAAAAATAATGAGTTTAAACATCTATCAATAAATCAAACAATATCAAACTTAAAGAAAAATATTAATTCTCTTATTAAAAAAAATAAAAATATTAAATTTAACAAATTTGTTAGATTAAAAGTTCTAGAAGAAAAAATAAAAGCACAAAAATTAACAAAAAATCTTAGATGGAAATAAAAAAAATCAATTTAAAAAAGAGAATATTATTCAGCGATTTTAAAGTTTTTAAAAAAAAAGCATTTAAAGATAAAAGGGGAATATTTAGTAGAACATTTTGTAAAAATGAGCTTAAAAAAGCCAAGATTAAATTTGAACCAAAACAAATAAATTTTAGTAAAAATAAATTAAAGGGGACTATTAGAGGACTTCATTATCAAGATATAAAATCAAAAGAAGCAAAGTTAGTAACCTGTTTAAACGGAAAAATATTTGATGTAATTGTAGATATAAGAAAAAACTCAAAAACGTATTTAAAAAGTTATTCAATAATATTATCAGATATAAATAATTTAATTTTATATATTCCACCAGGGTATGCACATGGGTTTCAAGCAATGACTAATGATGCTGATATTTTGTATTTACACAATAAATTTTTTAATGACAAAATATATAGGACATTAAACCCGTTAGATAAAAAAATTGACATAAAATGGCCAATTAAAAAAAAAATTTTATCTAAAAAGGATCTTAATAAAAAGTATTTATAAAAATAAATAATTATGAGTTGTTCTATTTGTAGAAAAAAATTAAAACTAGAGGTAATTGACCTTGGTAACGCACCAATAACAAACAATTTATTAAAAAAAATAGCAAAAAAAAAGACTACAAAAACCTATCCACTAAAAGTATTTGTTTGTGATAAATGTTGGCTTGTTCAAAATAAAAACAAAATCAATCCTAAAAAAATTTTTACTAATAATTATCCATATTTTAGTTCTTTTTCCTCAAGTTGGCTAAAACACGCAGATGACTTAACAACAAAAATTATTAATAAATTTAATTTAAATAAGACATCTATGGTAGCCGAAGTAGCTTCAAACGATGGATATTTGCTTCAATACCTCGTAAAAAAAAAGATACCCTGTTATGGCATAGAACCAACAAAAAGTACGGCTATTACTGCAAAAAAAAAAGGAATAAAAGTATTTCAAAAATTTTTTAACAGCAAAACTTCTAAAATATTATCTAAAAAACACAAAGCAGACATTATTATTGCAAACAATGTGCTTGCCCATGTTCCAAATTTAACTGATTTTATTAAGTCATTTAAAATATTACTTAAAAGTGATGGGGTGGCTATTTTTGAATTTCACTACTTAATTAATTTAATTAAGAAACAACAATTTGATACAATTTATCATGAGCATTATTTTTATCATTCGCTATTTTCATTAGATAAAATTTTTAAGATTTTTGGATTGAAGATATTTGATGCAGAAAAAATAAAAAGCCATGGAGGAAGTTTAAGAATTTATGTGAAAAATTTAGAACAAAAAAAATGGAAAGACACTAATAGATTCAAAAAAATATTAAATAAGGAATTAATCTATGGTGTTAATAAATACTTTTTCTACAAAACACTTAAAAAAGAAGCAATGTTGATTAAAGATAAGTTTAGAAACTTTCTCATTAAGGCTAAATTACAAAATAAAATTGTAATGGGATATGGTGCGGCGGCGAAAGGTGTTACTTTAATTAATTTTTCAAAAATAGATAACAACTTAATGAAATTTGTTATTGATAAAAATCCAGCCAAACAAAATAAATTTTTACCTCAATCTAACATCAAAATTGTAAATATTAAAATTTTAAAAAAAATTAAGCCTAGCTATGTTATAATTTTGCCATGGAATATAAAAAAAGAAATTATTAATGATTTAAAATTTATCAAAAAGTGGGGTGGTAAATTTGTTGTTTTTGTTCCTAAATTTAAAATATTCAAATAAAACGCATTTTAAGCCTTATATTTTCCATGGAGCATTTTTTTTATTTAAATTATTTAGTGTCATTTTATCTCTAAGGGTATCCATGCATTGCCAAAATCCATAATGTCTAAACGCATTTAATTGATTTTTTTTTGCCACATTAGCTAAAATATTTTTTTCCAAAATTGTTCTACTTGTATATTTATATTTCTCAAATATTGTAGGCTCAATAACCATAAAGCCACCATTTATCCATCCTTCGTTATTAATATTTTTTTCTTCAAAACTCTTAACTCTATCACCAATTATACTAACAATGCCCCATCTTGCAGGAGGCCTAACTATAGTCATAGTGATCATTTTTTTATTTTTGTTGTGAAAATTTAAAAGTTTTTTTATATTTATACTTGATAGACCATCACCATAAGTAAGCATAAATTTTTCATTTTTTAAGAATTTTTTTAATTTATGCAATCTGCCACCTGTCTGCGTTTCTTTCCCGGTATTTATGACAGTGACATTAATTTTTCGATTTATTTTTTTTTTAAAAAACCTTTCTAAGATTTTATGTTTGTATCCAGCTGCAATATAAAAATCATTAAAACCATATTTTTTATAAATTTCGATTATATGTGAAATTATAGGCTTATTTCCTATCATTACCATTGGCTTAGGTTTGATAGCAGTTTCTTCTGCTAACCTTGTTCCTTTTCCACCTGCTAAAATAACTATTTTCATAAAAGTAATAATTATTAAATACAAAATAAAGCAAGTTTATGCTAGATGTATAAAATATTAATTACAATAAAGACTTGAGTAATATTAAAGTTAACTCACCTAATTTAGTATGAATTTATCAGACATTACAATAATTATTCCCTCATATGGAAGACCAAAATATGCATATAGAGCATTAAAATATTGGGCTCAATTTGAAGTAGATCTACACCTAGTAGATGGGAGTGACAATCCGATTACAAATATTAGTGAAACAATAAAGAATCCACAAACTAGGTACCACCATATAAATATTCTATCAGAAGTTGACAGAATTAAAAAAATTTTACCATTAATTAAAACAAAATATACAATATTAAGTGCAGATGATGATTTTTTACTACCAGAGAGTCTGAGTAAGTGTTTAGCTGAAATAAAAAAAGAAGACGATATTATTTCATGTTATGGACAAACTTTATCTTTTTATAAATATGAAAATACAACAGAATTTTTTTATACAGATTATAAACTCAATGATTATAAAAATATTTCTGATAATGCCAATGAACGCATAAATAAACGTATGAAAGATTATGTTCCATCAATTATTTATTCATTAATGTCAACAGACATATTCAAAAATATTTTTGATGTAGAAGACTTTCATAAATTTAAATTTTATGCTTCATTGGAGTTAAGAGCCACTTTGTTAGTAGATTATTATGGTAAATCCAAAACGATTAATGATTTATTAGTTTTAAGAAACAAAGATGAAAGTCCTGCAAAAGGTCGCAATAATAAAAATATATCTTTTTTTCGATCATTATTTTTAACCAATAAAAAAAATTTCATTAATGATTTGATTAAATCAATTAAAAAAAGAAAAAATCAAAATGACAGAATATTAAAAAAAACTTTTGTTTCCGCATTTAGAAAATATCTTTTTTATACCTTTAAAATGTTTTTTTTAAAAAGACTAAAAACGTTAATAATTAATAATATTTCCATATTATTTTTTAGAAAGAGAACTGTGAATTCTAAAAAACATATTGATCTTAATAAGTTAAATTTTTACTGTATTGAAAAAAATATAAATCTAAATAAAAATGACTATGATTTAATAAAAAATATTTTTACAATACAAAAGTAGACTTTAATGAGAAAGATAAGGTTAATTCCAAGACTTGATATAAAAGGAGAAAACTTAATTAAAGGTATCCAGCTAGAAGGGCTTAGAGTTATTGGAGATCCTAACGATCATGCAAAAAAATATTATAATCTTGGAGCTGATGAAATTCTTTACATGGACTCTGTTGCAAGTTTATATGGAAGAAATAATTTAAGAAGTCTGATAAAAAAAACTGTAAAAGATGTTTTTATACCTATAACTGTTGGTGGGGGTATTAGAAGCGTGGAAGATGCTTACCATATTTTTTTGAGTGGAGCAGATAAAGTAGCAGTAAATACTGCCGCAGTTAAGAATCCTAAATTAATAACTGACTTAGTGCAAAAATTTGGGTCCCAAAGTGTTGTAATTTCTATTGAAGCAAAAAAAATTTATAATAATGATTGGGAGGTTTTTACAGAATGTGGAAGAGAAAAAACTGGAATTAAAGTAATTGATTGGGTTAAAAAAACTGCAAATCTAGGTGTTGGAGAGATTCTTTTGACCTCTGTAGATAGAGAAGGAATGCTAAATGGCTTTGATACAGATCTAATAAAGGCTATTTCAAATACAATTGAAATACCTTTAATAGCAAGTGGTGGCATGAGTAAAGCAGAAGATATTCTAGATGCAGTTAAAGAAGGTGGGGCAGATGCTATTTCAATGGCAAGTATTCTTCATTATAATAAAATTAGTTTAGGTGAAATTAGAAAAGTTGCATTAAAAAATAACATTGATGTAAGAGAATTTAATAACGAATAAAAGAAATTAATTTTAAAAAACTTAATATGAAAAAAAAAATTTGCATTGTTGATTATGGAACGGGAAATTTACTCAGCATTGAAAGAGCAATAGAAAAATTAGGCCAAAAAGTGACAGTTAGCAATGATCATGATATTATTCTAAATTCTACACACATTATTCTGCCTGGAGTTGGAGCATTTGGCAAAGCAATGGATTCAATTAGAAATTTAAACTTAGAGAAAGTTTTAATTCAGTGTGGAAAAGATAATAAGTTTATAATGGGAATATGTTTAGGCATGCAGTTATTATGCAGTGATAGTGACGAATTTGAATTTAATAAAGGTTTAGACTTGATTCCTGGAAGAGTTGTTTCATTAAAAAATATCCTTAATGAAAAAAAAATTAAGGTTCCAAATATAGGTTGGCTTAATCTTATAGAAAAAAATAATAAAGAAACTAATCAAATATGTAATCAAATAAACAAAAAAGAGTCATTTTATTTTATTCATTCATTTGTAGCCATAACAGACAAGAAATATCAAATTTATAACTCTTCTTATTGTTCAGTGGAGTTTCAAGCAATTATTAATAAAGGCAATATATATGGAGTTCAGTTTCATCCTGAAAAAAGTGGCAAGCCTGGGTTAAAACTATTAAATAATTTTATTAATTTATGCTAAACATGAATATTAATACTTTAAACTGATAAAAATTATGAAATCTGACATAAAAAAAATTTTTAATATGAGGGTTAAAAACCCAGTATACTTTATTGCAGAAATTGGAGTTAATCATAATGGAAGCATTAAACTTGCAAAAAAAATGATAAATGTTGCTAAAAATTCTGGGGCTAATGCTGTTAAATTTCAAACATTTAAAGCTGAAACTTTAGTTACTCCAAATACTCCAAAAGTTAAATATCAAAAAAATACAACCTCACCAAAAGAGTCACATTTTGATATGATAAAATCACTAGAGCTAAATATAGAGCAACATAAAATTTTAAAAAAATACTGCAAAATTAAAAAAATTGATTTTTTATCAACACCTTATGATTTAGAGTCAGCAAAATTTCTATCAAAAATTGGCTGTAAGCAGTTTAAAACTGCATCAGCAGATATTGTAGATTTAGAATTGCACACTTATCTAGCAAAAACAAAAAAATCAGTAATTATTTCTACTGGCATGTCGTCACTAAAAGAAATTGGAGAATGTGTTGGAATCTACAATAAGTATAAAAATAAAAATATTATTTTATTGCATTGTGTTGCAAATTATCCGTGCTCATTAAAAGCATTAAATATGAAGGCTCTAATCATGATGCAGAAGAAATTTAAATGCTCAGTTGGATATTCAGATCATAGCATAGGGTACGAGGCCTCCATGATTAGTGTTGCAATGGGTGGAAGAGCTATAGAAAAACACTTTACAATAAATAAAAAACTTTCAGGACCTGACCATAAAGCCTCAGCTTTACCAACGGAATTTAAAGAAATGGTACAAAAGGTTAGAAAGACTGAGCTAATAATGGGCTTGGAAATTAAACAGTGTCAAAAAGAAGAAGTACAAATGTTAAAAGTTTCAAGAAAAAGCATAACACTTTCTACCTCATTGAAAAAAAATAAAACTCTTAAATTTAAACATTTATGCCTAAAGAGACCAGGTACAGGATTGTATTATAGAGAAATTAAAAATATAATTGGAAAAAAATTAAAAAAAGACCTAAAAAAAAATTATCAAATAAAATTTAAAGATTTAAAAAATAAGTAGATGACAATATATATTTCAACAGGCGGTTATAGAACTACTAAAGCAGAGGAAATATCGACAAATCTAATGAAAGAAGGAATAAATTCAATTGAGCTTTCAGGCACTCTTTATCACGATGAAATTATTTCAAATCTTAGTAAATTAAAAGATAAAATTAATTTTCAAATACATAACTATTTTCCACCTCCTAAAAAACCCTTTGTTCTAAATCTAGCCTCGGAAGATGATGAAATTTCAAAAATGACAATAGAGCATATTGAGCATGCTATTGGATGTTGTCAAAAACTAAATTCAAAATTTTATAGTTTTCATGCTGGTTTTTTGTGTGATATTAAAGTTAGTGAACTTGGTAAAAAAGTTGAAAAAAAGTTTTACAAAACAGAAAAAAAAGTATTGATTTATTTTTAGAAAGAGTCTTAAAAATTTCCAACAAAGCAAAAGAGGCAGGTATTCAAATAATGATTGAAAATAATGTTTTATCAAAAAAAAATCAAATAGAATTTGAAGGAAACCCTTTTCTAATGTGTGATTCAGAGGAGTGCATTAAAATTATAAATAACACCCCCGATAATGTAAGACTATTATTAGATGTTGCTCATTTAAAAGTTTCTTCTAACTCTTTAAATTTTGACCCAATTGAATTTTTAAAAAAATGTAATCATATTATTGGTGGATATCATCTTAGTGATAATAATGGTATGTCAGATACAAATGAACCTTTTACGGAAACTTCTTGGTTTTGGAGTCACATAAAAACAAATTCAGACTATTATTCAATTGAAGTCTACAATCAAAGTAATGAAAAAATGAAATTACTTAAAGAAATGGTTAAAAAAAAATTAAAGATTTTAGATTGATATAATAAAAAATGAAAAAAAATGATTTATCTAAAATTACCATTGATTTACCCAACACACTTGCAAAAGTCTTAGAAAAAATTAATAAAAATGCATTAGGTATATTATTTATAGTAGATAAAAATTTTAAATTAATAGGATCAATCTCCGATGGAGATATAAGAAGAGCTCTATTAGATAAAGATGATAATGATTTAATAAATGAGAAATCTAAGATTATAAATAAAAACCCAACTTCTCTACCTGCAACATGTGATATAGGCGAAATACAAGAATTATTAAATAGTGGGTTAGATAAAAAAAGAATAATAAGATGTGTACCTTTAGTTGATAAAGAAAATAGAATTGTTGATTATTCAACAAGAGAACGATCCAGAAAATTTCCACTACTAGAACCAACAATTGGAGAAAAGGAGCTGTTTAATGTTACAGACGTAATAAAAAGTGGATGGATATCTTCAAAAGGAGCCTATCTCTCAAAGTTTGAAAATTCTTTTTCTTCCTATTTAAAAGGTGGATTTCCAGTGGCTGTTTCAAGTGGAACAACTGCATTACAAACAGCCTTAGTAGCTTTAGGAATAAAAAAAGGTGATGAGGTTATAGTTCCAAATTTTACATTTGGTGCAAGTATTAATTCAATAATTAATTCTGGAGCAACACCTGTAATAGCTGAAGTTGAAAAAGAAACTTGGACAATAGATGTTACAAAATTAAAAGAATATATCTCTCCATTGACTAAAGCAATAATGCCAGTCCACATTTATGGACAGCCCTGCAAAATGGATGAAATAAAAAAATTTGCAAAAGATAACAAACTTCTCTTGGTTGAAGATTGTGCTGAAGCACTTGGTGCTAAATATAAAAATAAATTGATAGGAAGTGGCAGTGACTGCTGTTGCTTTAGTTTTTTTGCAAATAAAGCCATTACCACAGGAGAGGGAGGCATGGCTGTTTTTAAATCTCCAGAAACAGCAAAAAAAGCTAAAATTTTGATAAATCATGGTTTATCAAATCAAACAAGATATTACCATGAGCATGTAGGTTATAATTTTAGAATGACCAACATGCAGGCTGCAATAGGTGTAGCCCAAATGGAAAAAATAGAAATTTTATTAAAAAAAAGAAAAGATATTTTTAATAATTATGATGAAATTCTTAAAGGTAAAAAATTGCTGACATTATTACCAAAAAATGATTGGTCTGAAAATTCATATTGGCTTTATACTTTTGTAATTAATAAAATTAAAAGAAGTGACAGAGATAAATTATTAATAGGCATGCAAAATAAAGGTATAGAGTGTAGGCCTGGATTTTACTCTTTAAACCTTATGGAACCTTTTAAGAAATATGGAAGAGGTAGTTATACAATATCTAATCAATTATCAGATTCAACTATAAGTCTACCATCAACTTCAGTAAACAAAGAAGAACAGAAATATATAATTGATACATTGTTCTCAGAAATAAAAAAAATACTTTAATGATTGCCATAATTCCTGCTAAAAAAAACTCTAAAAGATTAGTGAATAAAAACATTAAACTTCTTAATAAAAAACCACTAATAGCATATTCAATTGAGGCTGCGTTAAAATCAAAATTAGTAACTAGAGTTATAGTTTCAACAGATTCTTATAAAATTTTAAAAATAGCCAAAAAATACGGAGCAGAGGTTCCATTTTTAAGACCAAAAAAACTTTGCACAAGTACTTCAAGCCTAAAAGATGTTTGTAAGCATGCAGTAAGATTTATTGAAAAAAAAGAAAATATTAAAATTAATGAAGTTATAGCTCTTCAGCCAACATCACCATTAAGAATTTCAAAAGATATAGATAGATCAATAAGGTTATTTAAAAAAAAACAAGCAAATTTTTTAACCACAACAACCAAAACAAAACCAATAGAATGGAACTGCTATATAAGAGAAAACAAATCTATTTGTAGAGTTATAAAAAAAAAAATTGTTAATAGTCAACAATCTAAAAAAACTTTTATATTGAATGGAGCAATTTATATTTATAGTAAGGGAACTTTAGAGAGTAAAAATTTTTTTAACAAAAGATCCTACACGTATACAATGCCTACGACTAGATCCGTTGATATTGATGAGTTAACTGATTTCAAATATGCAGAATTTATACTTAGAAATAGACAAGAATGAATAATGGAAATATATTATTATTACTAAGAAAAAAAGATTTTTATTCAGATAATCTTGCAACATATGTAAAAAAAATTTATAAAAATGTCACAATTTTCTACTCATCAAAGATAAATGAAAAGGTAAATAAAAATTTTTTAAAAACCAAAGATGGATATTATGATTATATTTATTCTTTTAGGAGCTATTTAATATTGAAAAAAGCGGACCTAAAAAAAGCTGGAATTGCCGCAATAAATTTTCATCCTGGGCCAGTAAATTATAGAGGTTTTGGACCAGCAAACTTTGCTATTTATAAAAAAGATACAAAATATGGTATTACAGCTCATTTAATGAAAAAAAAAATTGATTTTGGAAGTGTAATTGATTTACAAGAATTTAAAATCTCTCAAAATGAAAACATCAATAAATTATTACAAAAAACTCACATTAAACTCTTGAAACAAGCAAAACAAGTAATTTCATTAATATATAAAGATAAAAGAAATTTAGAAAAAATGATTATAAAAAATAAAAAAATAAAATGGAGTGAAGATATTTATACATTCAAAAAATTAAATAAATTGTATGAAATAAATTTAGACAATCCAAAAGAAGATATTATAAAAAAAATTAAAGCCACATTAACTCCAAAGCATCGACCTTATATAAAGGTAAATAATAAAAAGTATTTTATTAATTAAATCAAAATTATTTTTGGTAAATTTTATTTATAAGCTTCATGAGCCTAAAAGATTCAGTTATTTTAGGTAATTTGTTAGGAACACTGTTTATAGCATTTATAAAAGCATTTACTTGCATTTTTAAGCCTGGTTTAAAATTAATATCATCTCTATCATTTATTTTAATTATTTTTTCTTGTCTGGAATTAAATTTTCTAAATATAATTTTTTCAATTGGTTGTAATATATATGATCCTTTTTCTAAAAACACCTTAACAGACCATGGCCCCGGTAAATTCCATAGAGCTCTATAAACTCCAATATCACCAGAAGAATAGTATAAATAGGAGGTAAAAATATTTTTTTTTCTATTCTGCCATTTTTTGACTCTAACTATTTTTTTAATATTGCCTCTACAAATTAAATTAAAATAATCTATTAAATGAATTGAATTAACATACATATAGTTATCTACAATCTTTTTTGAAAATCTATGCTTAATTAAATTTTGATCTTCTTGATCCTGAATCTCAACAATTCTATTTTTTAGCTTATCTTTTGAAATTTCATTTAATAAGTATTTTGTGCTAGCGTAAAATCTTCTATTTAGACCTATAAAAGAATTTAAATTATTTTTATTTAATAGTTTATTTATAAACTTAGACTCTTTAAAATTCACACCAATAGGTTTTTCAAAAAGACACTTCCACGGATGTTTAAAAATTTTTTGAGCTATAGATTTTATTATTTCAGGAGAAACAGCAATAATAACCCCGTCTGGTTTTGTTGCATTATACATTTTTTCAATTGTATTAAAAATTTTAGGAATTTTGTATTTTTTTTTTAGTTTATTAGAATTTTTTTGAGTTCTATTGCAAATCCCCACAATCTCTATATTTTTTAATTGAGACAAAACTTTTAAATATTCATCTGCCATATATCCGGCACCTATTATTGCTATTTTAGTTTTATTTAAGCCCAAGAAAAACTATCCTTATTTTTAAGATTTTTAATTGTAATTTTGCCACTTTTTCTCTTACTAGATGTTATAGCTGCAATTAAAATTTTTATTGGATAAATTCCATTATTTAATGTTATATAATTTTTATCATTTAAAAATTTCTGTAAATTAATTTTTGTTGTTGTTAAAATATTATCAATCTTTATTTTTTTTCTTTCGATGATATAGGGACTGGCATATCTATAAGACGCATGTTTCCTTGATGAGATTTTTCTATAATTACTGCAAATATTTCCTGATAATAAATCCATAAAAAGAATACCATATTTGCATATGCAGGTTAAAGTTTCCCCATGGTGACTTTGGCTGGATATATCCATATAGCCTCTAGTTCCATTTTTATTAAACATAGAAATTTGCCCTTCATAGTCTTTAAATTTACTTCCTCTAGGGTTTAAATTTTTATCAATTTTAATATTTGATTCTACTTTGTAAATCTCAGATCCAGTTATAAATCTAAAAACATCAAAAAAATGAGTTCCATTCATCGCTGCACCTAAATTACCACATAAATAATTAATGCTTATGATCTTGCCAAATTTTTTTAAATTTAATGTGTTTTTTAAGTAAATATATTGGTTTGAAAACTTGTTAGCATGGTTAATACAAATCTTAATTTTTTTATCTTGTGTCAATTTTTTTATTTTTCTACAATTTTCTAACGAATTTGTTAAAGGCTTTTCAACCACAATTTTTTTAATACCATATTTTGCACATTTTTCTACTATCTCAAGATGAGTGTCAGCTGTGCTTGCTATAATTATGATATCAGGTTTTTGGTTTAAAATTTTGTCAATATTTGAAAAACATATTCTTCTATTTAACTTATTTTTTAAAGTGACTTCTATATTTTTTTTTATATTTTTATCGTAAGTTCCTATAATTTTTAAATTTAACTTTTTTGCTACCAAAATATATCTTTCACCCATTCTACCCAAACCAATAATTGCACAAGATTTATTTTTGTTAATCATTTTTTTATTTCCAAATAGGTTTTTTTAACTTCCACATATTTAATTTATCTTTTTCCCATATGTGATCTGATCGCCAACTATCTATGATTTTTTTGAAAGTTTCCTCATCCATTGAACAATATTCTAAGAATTCTTTATAATATTTTTTTGGAAATTCACCATCATATTTTTTAACTAAAGCAATACCTTCTTGCCTATCAATTTTTTTATCTCTTATTTCATGTGCTGTATCTTGAGTGCATCTTCCAATTCCAAATTTTATATATGCTAGATAGAAATGAAAACCATCAAATTTATCATCCAAGCTTGCATATTTGGAAAAAGTACCTTCATTTCGTTCTGGATTAGGAATGTAGTTACAATTTTCTTTTGCATAATAAAAATTTTCTTGCGGGTCCCAAAACTTGTAATAGCTATAAAAATGCACCTCAGTATTATTTTTTTGTAAAGCTTCGTTGGATGGAGCTTTAAATTTACTTAGATCTTTTTCAGTTAGACCATATTTAGACCAACTTTCAGGTGGTATTCCAGAAAAATAATGTTTTAGTTGATCACCAACTGTTCTAGTTGGTTTATATGCATTTTTCATATCACCACCATATTCTACCTCTCCGTTTTCACCATATATAATCAGACTAATATTTTGTTGTGTTGCAACAGTTAATGGAAAATTATATTGGCCATAAATAAATGGTTGAAATGGATCACCTAAAAATTTAAAGCATAACTCAGTTAATTTTTTAGTAACTAGTGGATCTGGAGTTTGCAAAATATGATCAAATCCTGAATCTATAAAATTTTTTAAATTGGTTTTGCCTATTTCTGTGTATTTGAGTGGAGACCATGTGACACAAAGAGGGGTCATTCCATAAAGATTTTTTAGTTGATGAGCAACATAGCTTCCATCTTTCCCCCCACTGCAAGGCACTATGACATCAAATCTATTTTTTTTTCTAAATTTATCACATAATTTTTGAAGCTCTTGTTCTCTCAATTTCCAGTCAAATTTATTTTTTTTTAATTCAGAGAAATTACAAGCACTACAAATACCATCTTTGTCAAAAATAATTCTTGGCCTTTGATTTGAGATTGTACACTTTTTACAAAAAAATACCTTTTTTGGAAGGTTATACATTTCACTAATATTTTTTTTTTTAATAATCATATAAAAAAGCAACTTTTTAATAAAACCTAATAATTGTATTAAATTATAAGCTCATATTAAATTTTTAGATTTCAATAAAATTTATACAAAAATAGATCAAAAAGAGCAAAGTGTATCTATTATTGATTTTTTTACCAATTAAACTAGAAAGTATTAAATCAATATTTTATTGATCCCGCAAGATTTAAATAATGTGTCAAAATAAAAAATGTTGAATATTCTTAAAACAAAAAAGATGAGAGGTTTAATACATATCCTTAAAATTTTTTTAAAAGCTAAAAAAGTTTTTTTTAAACCATTAAAAAAAAAATATCTAGTTGTTGATTCAAGAAATTTTTTTTTGTTAAAAAATTATCTAGGTAAAAAAAATTTTAATGTTATACATTCAAGAGGAGAGGAGATAAATTTATATGTAGTAATTTATGCACTATTAAATTTAAGTTTTAGAAATCTTCAATTAAGTTATATTAATGCTTATATAAAATTAACAAAGCCAAAGTGCTGCATAACTCTTAATCATGCAAAATTATTTTTTTATCAAATTAAAAAATATAATAAAAACTTAATTACAATAGTTTTTCAAAATGGCCATGTTTTCTTAAAATATCCATACAGTAAATTTTTAAATGCAATCAGACAAGAAAATTTAAAATTTGGAAAAAAAAATCTTTCAGTTGATTATGCATTTTCACATAATAGTTATTTTAGTGCTAATTTGTTTAAAAAATATGTGAAATGTCAAACTAT
>TARA_B110001450_G_scaffold242238_1_pt1 | contig 17831 bp, 13 predicted proteins | sample TARA_B110001450 | Tara Oceans TARA_B110001450 (sample SAMEA4396538) | marine metagenome | biome: Polar Biome; feature: [SRF] surface water layer (ENVO:00010504); material: water (ENVO:00002006), including particulate matter (ENVO:01000060) such as... | depth 5 m | reverse complement strand
ACGCCCGTCTTGCAGATGTCTTGCAGATGTCTTGCAGATGTCTTGCGTGTGTCTTGCAAGTGTCATGTCACTCCGCTGCAAAACGTGGCTCCTCGGCGAGGAGCCGAGGACCAGGCCGGCGCGCGATGCGAGTCACTTGAGTGCGGTCCTTTTGTGACGGCCGGTTTCAAAAGAGGAAAACCACACGCGTGGCCACACGCGCTTGTGACCCTGTCCGCTCCTGCCCCCAAAAACGTCGCGCGGACGGCTCCCCGCTAGCACGGTCCTCAACGGTGCCGTGACCGGACACGTGTCTGCGTGCGCCACCGCTGCGCAGACGGTCGCCAGCGCCGCAATGGCCAGTGAGGAGGAGGACCCGATGGACACCGAGGCCGCAATGGAGGACGAGTTTGCCGAGGCGAATCGTTGCGAGCGTCCGCCGCCCGCGGACGGTGCCGAGGACGATGAACCACTCGACGCAGAGGAGCTCCAGGACGACGAAGAGCACGGAGAACCGCACGGAGAGGCGGCGGGAGCGGGGGCCGGGTCCCAGGCGGGCCCCAACGGAGCACCCGACGACCACGTGTCGCGGGCCGGCAGCAGCAGCGGCCTCGACGCGTCGCGCATGCGCGTCGACATGGCCACCGTGGAAGGGTACAACCTCATGATGATGGGCGACGACATCATGCCCATCCCGGCAATGTTCGACGTCGGTCTGGACGGCGTCTGGGTGACCTACGACAGGTACCTGTTCCCGGAGCGCACGACGCGCGCCCCGCGCCCGGTGCGCGCGATGGTCGTCAACGTGCCACTCGACGACCTCATGCAGGACGCGCAGCGTTCGGGCGACTTTGACACGCACGAGGACCCGGCCGCCGCCGCGCGCGCGGTGGCGCGGGCCACGTTGCTGAGCATGATGACCGTCGGCACGTCCAAGGGATGGACGAGCGGCAACCATGCCGAGATCCATCGATCCAGGATGGCCGGCAAGGCGGGCGAGGATCTGGCCAAGGAGGAGGCGGCGCTCGACGGCAACGTCACGAGCTACACGTTTTGCCCGCTGGCAACCAGCGAGGACCCGGGTGAGCGCGACACCGTGTGCCTGCAGTACAGCTGGGCCATGGAGGAGGTCTACGACGAGACGGGGGAGGTCATCGTGGCGCACCGGTACTGGAAGCTGATCTACGACCACGCGCATTCCGACGACGAGCTCTGGAAGAAGACCATGGACGAGACGGCCGAGATCCACCGCACCGGGCAGGCCAACCACATGCCCGAGAAGAAGCGCAAGGCCAGCATGCAGCGGGCCTACGAGAACCAGCGCAACATGTGCGACACGTCGAATCTGGGCAAGACGGCATGCACCATGTACAAGAAGATCAAGTACAACCAGGACATCGAGGAGGTCTACAAGGCCTACGCCGGCGCGACCGACAGCCACTGCGGCTGTCCGCTCTTCACCAACATGAAGCGGCAGCTCCCGGCGGCGAGCAAGACGCAGCCGCTCACGGCGCACCCGGTGTACGGCGGCACGACCCCGCTGGGCCCCACGTTTGCGCTCAACGCGAAGCGCGACGGGGTCCTGATGGCTGGGTTGGTTGGCAAGGACGGCAAGCAGATCAAGATCCACCGCTCGCAACGGGGGCCCGGGCCGTACTTCAACAAGGAGGGGTTTGACTCTCCGCTGCAGGCGTTCATCCCGCCCAAGTTTGTGGAGGACAAGGGCGCGATGCACATGTGCCACAGCCCGGTGATGAACAACATCATGCACGCGCCGCTCCCACGCCCCATCCACGGAGACATTGTCCCCGAGGACGTCCTGCTGGAGATGTTCTACGAGGTCCGGGGCGACAAGAACCACCGCATCGCCAGCCTGCGGCAGTCTGGAAAGGTGAGCCACGCCAGCGACTGCCTGGAGGAGCTCAGGGCGCAGTTCTTTGGGTTCATGACGGCGCGCGACCAGCTGACCGAGAGCATCCAGCAGACCATCCTGAACAACTCCATGCTGCAGAACGACTCCTTGGACCCGACCTTCTCGCAGCCGGACATGCGAATCTACGGCCAGAGCAACAATGGCAACTACATTGTCGAACCCGTCCAGGTCCTCAAGGACGTCTCCGTGGAGCTGTGCCGCGCCTTCAGCATCGTGTCCGACTGGAAGGCGCAGTCGACCGAGGGGCAGAGCAACGAGGAGGCACGGGTGCGGAAGGCGTTCAAGGTCAACGACAGCAAGGCCATCCATCAGGACCCAAAGCTGTTTGCGCACATGAGGCCGATGATGGAGATTGCGGAGGAGCGCTTCGGCAAGGCCACGGACGCGGTGATCAAGATGGGGCTCCAGCGGTTTGAGCACGCCTTCTCGTCGAAGCGGCTGCAGGAGGCCATCCCGCCCGGCTGGATCGACGTCTGGAAGGGCACCAAGCAGGCCATCAAGGACGCCGGGCAGTACGCAACACACTGCACGGTCGATCCTAAGAGCCCGCACGCGAGCGCGGGCACCGCCAACATGGCGTTTGCCTTTGACGTCGAGTCCACCGCGTCCGACATGTCGGTGTGGGCGCACTGGCGCACGTTCCAGATGGCCATGCTGTCGACGGGGGCGTCCATCAACGGGCCCGACGTGCGGCTGATGCTGGAGGGCTATCTGCAGGCCCGTCGACGGCATTCGAACACTGAACCTCACTAGCCAACAGGGACACCATTGGTGCATCCAATGAACGCCGCGCCCCACTGCCAATGTCGTTCCACCACGCCCCACCCCCGTCGTGGCAGGCCATGGAAGTCGCGCAGGAGGTCTCGACGTTTCTACTCATGCGCGCTGGGCATTCTTTGAACAAACACACCGCACACTGCACACACGTATCACACGCGTTGCTACTGAACATGCCGCCCTGTTGTCCCACCCAGGTGCGGCGGAGCTGGCATCGGCAAGTCCATGCGCGCCCAGCGCCTCAAGCGGCTGCTGGTCAAGGGGTGGCTCATGTCGTCGGGCGGCGGGTCGGAGCAGGCCGGCAAGAATGGAGGCATGGAGGACACCTGCGGCCGCTGCCTCTACTACGACGAGATCATGAAGGAGTACGCGGCCGACAACAGCCCGCGCCTCGAGCACCTCAAGCAGATCAGCTGGGACCAACAGGCGCAGCACAACCGGACCATCCAGGTCAAACTCGGCAACGGGAGCGAGATGTACAAGACCTCGCTGATCAACACGATCCACGTGAGAAACTCGCACTCGAACACTCAAACCTCTAGATCCGCCGACGTCGCTGACGTGTGTCTCGTCGTGCCGGCAGTACGAGACGCACTGGATCTCCACCAACTGCGGGCCGTGCGGCATCAAGGGCGACCAGGAGCCGAGCGACGACCGCACGCCGCTCATCGACCGCTCGATCTCGCACTGCGTCCGCGCGGTCAAGTCGACCGCCGTGGCCTTCAGCGAGGAGGACTTTGAGGCCAAGCTCTCGAAACCGGACATGCGCGCGCACCTGATTCGCTTCCGCATCATGTCCGGGCTCACGTGCATGGTCCTGATGTTCATCAAGCACCTGCCGTTTTGCCAGCCCGACACCGCGTTTGCGCTCACGCTCTTCTCGGCGTTTGACGACATGCTGTGGAACGAGTACAACATCCCGCGTCCGTCGCCGCGCAAGCAGACCAAGCGGCGCATGGTTCTCATGGTGCTGACCATCGAGGCGGCGCTGGCCGACAAGTTCTTTCTCAAGGAGTCGGCGATTGCCTACGAGGACATGCACCCGGACGAGAACGGCTTGCTGCGTCCGTTTGACATGAGCCAGCTCGTCGACGTGATCCGAAGCCTCCAGCAGTCCATGAGTCCCGAGATCATCATCAATGCCTGGTCGCACGCACTCGACTACTCGCCGTTCACCTCGGCGCACGTCTTCCACGTCAAGACCCTGCTCGCGCAGATCCACGGCAGCGAGCTGGACATGAAGACCTTCCCGGTGACCGAGCCCGCCGCTCCGTTGCAGCCGCAGCCGCAGCCGCAGCCGCCAACCGGCGAGCCCTCCATCCAGTGTGCCAACAACGGTCTGAACGACGGTCTGGACGACCAGTTTGGGTCCGCGGAGACGCATCCACAGGAGGAGGAGGACGTCTCGATGGAGCCCGAGTCCGCGGCTCCGCAGCCGCCGCAGCCGGCGCCGCAGCCGGCGCCGCAGCCGCCGCCCGAGGAGCCTTGGTCCGCCCCGAGCGCCGACCATCTTTCCGGGGTCGCGCACGACGTGCATGGCCGGCCGGTGACGACCCCCGCGCACGCGCTTCCGGTGGGCATAATGAACTCCAACGTCGTGCTGACGCGTCGGTCCATCAGCGAGCTCTCGCAGCGCATGGCGCGGCAGCGCCAGTACCGAAACTGCGTGAGCAGGCGCCTCCTCGAGGAGCCCGACCTCGCGGGATTCGGCAAGAAGCCCGTCGAGGTCTTCAAGACCATCCTCGGGCAGGACGAGCGCGCCGCCTACTGCTGCATTCCCACCACACAGGACGTGCTCAACGCTGGGTACAGCGATCAGTTCCTGTCCGACATGCTGCACCTGGAGCGCCTGGGCAAGAGCCAGAACTGGGGCAGCGAGGCGTTTGCCCAGGGCGAGGAGCGGCTGGGCACCTCGACACGGCTCCAGGGGTGGGAATACAACACCCGCAAGGGCACGGGTGCGGCCGAGTACGACTTCTGCTGGGCCTTTCTCTGTCGCTTCAACAGGATCAGGAAGGCAAACGAGGCGCAGGAGGGCGTCAAGGGCGATCAGTCGTCGTGGAACTCGGCGGCGCGCATCGTCCGGAGCGCGGCCAAGTCGACGCTCGTGTCGGACGCGTTCAGCGCCACCGACGTGCTCGGCATGACGCTCAACGCGCTTCGCGACACCATGTTTCTGATTTCGTACAAGGCGCAGGACAACGAGTGCCGCATCCCCGTCTCAAAGTCGACGGGGCACGACCAGAACAGCGAGACCACGTTTGGCATGATGTGTTGGCATACCAAGGAAGGGAAGACGTCGATCCAGCCGGCGATCTCGTCCTCGGACGAGACCAAGCGTTCCAAGTCCGTCTTCCCCAATGGGGTGGATATCAAGGATCTGCGCACGCCCTGCGAGATTCCTCGGATGAGCGACGAGTTTGACACCGACCAAAAGTACACGGAGGGCGTTTTCAAGGACAAGCCCAAGTCAAAGAGCGCGACGCTGCTGCGCAACCGACTCGACACGATGTTCAGGAAGTCTCCCAATGCGCTCCCGGCGTGCTACACGGCGACGCGGTACGAGTCGAGCCAGCCGCTCAAGTTCGACAACGGCGTGATGCTGTGGAGCAAGGGCATCGGCACGGCGCATGCGGCGCTCGTCGTCGAGATGAGCGCCTACCTCACGGGCAAGCCTGGCATCTTTGGGGGACACTTTGGCCACGTCCCGTCGAGCTTCCGCCGGTTCAAAGATCGTGTGGCGCGGAAGCAGGCCGCCAGGGGGGAGGAGGAGGAGGGCGAGGAGGAGGAGGCGGAGAAGGAGGACTCGGCCGACTCCGAGCCCGAGTACAGCGAGCTGCCCTCAAAGGACATGGAGGAGGAGGAGGAGGAGGAGGACGACATTCTTCCCGCCCACGACGCGCCCCTCGGCGGCGACGACGCCGCCGACATTGAGCGCAACGGTCCCAGCAAGCATCCGGGCAACGAGGCGCTCGCACAGGTGGCAGATCCCTGCGCGGTAGCCGACCCCATGCTACGCGCGTGCACCGGCGCGTCGCTGCGCGCGCAGCGCGTCGCCATGGGTCCCGACGCGATGGTCACGCAGCTCGGGTACACGTGGGACATGTCCGCCATGTTCTTCACGTACAAGGCCATCGGCATGCTGCACAACGACCGCCAGAAGTACGTCGTCGCAATGCGCGACAAGTATTCCGACGTGTTCAAAGGCGAGCAGACCAAGATCCAGACCATGGAGACGCTCCCGCACATTGTCATGCGCTTCCCCGGCATCCCGCCCGATGCCGAGAGCGCCGAGAGCTACCCCCTCTCCGACCCGATGCCGTTCAAGGTCTCGCGGGTCCAGCAGGCCGACAGCCACAAGGAGCTGACCAAGTCCAACCCGCAGCTCACGACCGACTTCATCTCCATGTTCATCGGACGCTCCGTCGATGCCGACGACCCGGAGGTGGAGTCGTACCAGGCCAGCAAGTTTGGCCGTCAGGCCATCTCGGGGGTCAAGGGCAACGTGTTTGCCCACGACACGTGGTCGCGCTTCACGTTTGTCGCACTGCAGCGCCGGGGCATGTTCCGGGCGGAGGACGTCGACCGCGTGCGCGACCACGGGCTGTTCCTGCTCAACCGCATCCGCGCGCACAACGGCCACCAGCGCTGGCTCGGGAAGATGCACTTCGAGGAGGAGCAGAAGCTGCAGAAGCCAGCCATCGACGCGCGGCGGGTCAGACTGGAGACGCTCCTCAGCCTTCGCGCGGAGCGCCGCAGGAAGCTCACGGAGGGCTGCGTCCCTCTCGACGATCTCGATGGCACCGCCGACCTTTCGGACGAGGTCGATCTGTTCGACATGTCGGAGGAGGGCAAGCGCATTCTGTACGAACGGTGTGGCCTCGACTACGACCAGGAGCAGGAGCAGCAGCAGCAACACGACCAGGAGCCGCTGCGCGTCCCCGCCTTTTCCATGGAGGTCGACGAGGACGACTCGGATCGGCACCTGCACCTGTGGAATCCGCACCTCATGCGTTCGAAACGCACCAAGGGACGGACGTGGGCCGCGCAGGAGAAGCGCCAGCGCGAGGGCGAGCCGCCCGAACACGACCCGATGCGCAACAGGGAGGTGGCCTCCCGCATCAAGCGCACGGGCACCGAGCGCAAGCGCAAGGACGAGTGGGACACCTGGTGGGTCGATCAGCTCACCCGCGTGCCGCCGCGCAAGAGGCAGTCCACGAGCCACGCTGGCAGCCCGCTGGAGGCTGCCGGCTCGTCGATGGACGGCGATCCGCCTACGGGTGCGTCGGGTGCGTAGAGACGGGGCAGCCAGGCACCGCATGGGATAACTCACACGGATGTCGTGAAAAGGGAGAGGGAGAGAGAGAGTCGAGTGCGTCAGTGTGTCTCAACACCTTTTTTATTTTCTTGGGTCGGACGGATGCTCGCCTCACCGACCCTGCCGCCGCCGTCGCTGCCGCCGCCGCCGTCGCTCCCGCCGCCGCTCCCGCCGCCGCCGTCGCTCCCGCCGCCGCCCTCGCTCCCGCCGCCGCTCCCGCCCTTGCCAGGACGGCCGCCGAGGCTCCCACCGCGGCCCTCGTCGCCGCCGCCGCCCTCCGCGCCTCCGATCTCGCCGCCGCCCTCGACGCCGCCGCCGGCGCCGCCCGTCGCACCTCCCAAAAATCCGCCCAACCCACCGCCCGACATTGGCGCCGAGGTGGGCCGAATCCTGCTGATCGTCGGGCTGCCGACGGTGCTGCTCGTGGCGCTGTCGGTATGGCTCTCGATGTGGTGCCGCCGACGGTACGAGGGCCTCGCCCCGTCGGTGAGATCCACCGAGGTGGACGAGGTGGAGGACGCGAGCTCGACGCTGATCGTGGCGGAAGGCATCCCCGTGAAGGCGACGCTGGCGGCCAGACTGGCGGACGCGATGGCGCGCGACCTGCCTCTGGTGGCAATGCAGCAGGACGCTCGCGCGTGAGGCCCGCATAGGAGCGTACACGAGCGTGTACGAGTGTATACGCGTGTGTGTGTCGGGAGGCGCGGCTCTGAGCGCGCACCGGACTCGTCTCCAGGGGCGACCCGTGCGGGGCGCGGCCGCTTCGGAAGCGAGGGGGGCGGCACGGGCTTGTGACCCTATACATTCGTATACTCGCACCAACACTCGTACACGCTGGTATACGCTCGTGTCTACCAACACTCGGGTACGCAAACGAAGAAGCATGTCTGGATTCGGCAAGGGCAAGATGAGCTCGCAGCTCAAGTCGGCCATCAGCAAGGAGGCCAAGGCCCCGCAGGCGCCGAGCGCCGCCAAGGCCGGTGCCGAGGGCATCTTCGTCGGCGACTTTGATCTCGACAAGGTGTCCTTTGGCGAGCTGCGCAAGGGCACCGCCGGCGACTCGTTCTTCCCGTTTCTCTACGATGGCAAGGAGCAGCGGCTCCAGCTCAAGCTGTGCCTCAACCCGGCCGACTACATTCGCCAGCCGTTTGAGGCCGGTCCGTACGTTGACCGGTCGGTGGCCGGCAAGGGCCGTGTGATCGACCCGAAGTGGTCGGCGCAGCTGGAGATGAACGACCTCTTCAAGGAGAAGATGGTCGGGCTCGAGCAGATCGCGCAGGCCCACATCAAGTCCCAGAAGATGAAGCCCGAGTTCATGGCGCTCGGCTTCTGCAAGACCGACCCGACCTCGGGCGACCAGATGCCGCTGAGCGACGAGGCGCTGCCCAAGTGGAACTCCAACATCAAGTTTGCCAAGGACCCGGAGAAGCGCAAGATGTACCCGCCGACGTTCAAGGTGCGCGTGCAGCACGAGCCCAATGACCGGGGCTTTGGCGTGCCGCTCATCCAGAAGGCGGCGCTCTACGAGAAGGCCATCTCCAAGCGCGTCACGGGCGACGTCCAGGACCTGGCGCAGCGCTCGCTGGCCCTCGTGCCCGTGATCAACCTCTCGCGCGGCATCTACGTCGGCGGCTTTGGCACCGGGGTGTCCTTCATGCTCGGCAACGCGCTCATCCTCACCAACAAGTCTGGCCTCGCGGCGGTCGAGACCGACCTCGGCGACTTTAAGGAGATGGACGAGACCGAGGAGGAGCTTGCGGCCCTGAAGGAGGGCAATCGGGAGCCCTTTTCCGCCGACCCGGACGTCCCGGGCATGGAGGCGTTTGCCAGCGGCGCGCAGGCGGTTGCGGCCGAGGCGTAGAGACCCTCTCCTCCGCGACCGCCGACACCGACCGCGCGCCCGCCCGCGTGCGCGTGTGTGTGCCTGTGTGTGTGTGTGTGTGTGTTTTCCCGTCGTGACCTTTGCTGGCACAGCGGTGCCGCGCTACAGTGGGTCCTCCCCCCGTCGGTTTGAAGAATTTTCAACAAAACCAGACGAGTCCGTTGCAGCCCGGGCGGATGAGCCTCACACTCTCCAACACCAACGAGCGCGCGCTCGCGGTCGTCACGATTCACGGCATCGTCGACGTGCTGAGTCCGGCCAAGCTGCTGCTCTACGCGGCCGTCGGACTCGCAATCGGGCTGTCCCCGCGCGTGCAGCGCCTCCTCCTCGACCACCCGACGCGGCTCTTCTTCGTCGCGTCCTGGGTGCACTTTGCCGAGGACCTCGGGTGGGCGCCGAGCGCCGCGCTCCACCTGGCGGTGGTGGGCCTGCACACGCGCCAGCGCACCGACGCGGCGACGCGGCTCATGCTCGTGTACATTCTCCTGGTCCACCTGCCGTGCCTGTTCTGGCGGCTCGCGCGCGAAGGGGCCACGCTCTCGACCGTCCTGCTGCTCGGCGCCCTCCTCACCGCCGCGCGCACCCCGAGCCTCGTCAACGATCTGGTCCACAGTTTTGGACCCGACCGCGCGACGTTCACGCTCGGCGGCTGGCACCAGGCCGTGGTCATCTGCCACGTCGTGGGGCACGAGCTGAGCCGACCGCGCTCGTCGTGACGCGTCTGCTTGTACACCGGCGGGCGGGGCGCTCCGAGGCCCCGTGTGAGCCTCACCACCACGTTCGAGCGCGGGGGTGATCGGGTGCCTTCGTGTGTGCTCACACACACACGCAGACACACACGCGCCCTATCGATCTCCCGGATGTCGACCGACTCCGTGTTCACGGTCTCGCTCTCGGACCGCGGCCTCAACGACCTCAAGGGGGAGGTGTACGGCGGGTACACACCGGGCGGCATCTCCGAAGACACGCTGATGGAGGCCGTCGCCCGGTGGAAGTGCACTGGCAGGTTTGGCGGCGACGTCCAGGTGTACCACCTCAACCACGAGGCGTGCCACCAGATGCGCCTCGAGGAGGAGGTGCTCATCTCAAACGGCGCGGGAACGCTCCCGCGCGCCAAGATCGTGGTGATTCGCAACTTTGCGAGTCACGTGCTTGGTGCGTCCTCCGTTCAGGAGACCTTCGACACCCTCTGCGGCATGCACTACGACGCCAAGTGCAAGTCCAACTACGGCAAGAAGCTCGTCAACCAGCTCGCGCGGCACACCACCATGCTCTTCCCCGGTCGGGACGTCGTCGTCACCGACGAGGAGCGCATGCATGGAAGGGCCTCGGTCAACGACCTCGACCTGCTCCCGCTCGTGCAGCGGACCGTGGAGCTCATGCAGCAGGAGTTTGGCATCACGCTTCCCGTCGCGGAGGTCAATCACTACTACGACCCGTCCAAGTGCGGCCTCGGCTGGCACGGCGACGCGGAGCGCAACGTCAACATGATCCTTCGTATGGGCGCGCGCTCCGTCGAGATGCCGCTCAACATCCAGTGGTTCTACAACCAGTCCCCCTACGGCGCGGTCATGCAGGTGCCGCTGCAGCAGGGCGACCTGCTCCTCTTCTCGCACAAGGCCCTCGGCACCGACTTCAAGACGCCTCCGTTGGCGCGCCCGACCCTGCGGCACGCTGTGGGCGTCAACGCCAGGCCCAAGCCCACCAAGGAGCAGAAGGAGGCGCGGCGCAAGCCCAAGAAGCGCGCGCGCGATCCTGCCGACGCCTCTGGATAACATGGGTGGTGTGTCGTTTTGAGTGTAGCAACGAGACGCACTTGCACGGGTTTTCTTTGCAATACGACTGTCGTTTGAACCGAGAATGCACTCCCCGCGGTCGTCGCACCGCTCCTCTGCCGCACGGCACGGCCTTCGCACCGAGTCCGCGTGCACCACCATCAACGCCGTGCAGCTCCGGCAGATCACCGCCGGCATCCACGTCGTAGGCACCGCCACCACCATGATGGATTCTCCCGGCCTCAGAGCCGAGCCGCCCCGCTTCGAGGAGCTCAGGTACGACGGCGTGCCGACCAGTCTGATGCACCAGAACTGGCGCGCGAATCTCGCCTCGCTCACAGTCGCCGCACTGATAACGTTCCTGGCGAATGCGTTCGCGCTCCAGGGCGCGATCTCCTATCGACACTTCTCAACGCCCCCGCCACCACCTTCACCGTTTCCACCGCCCTTTCCGCCGCCATCCCCATTTCCGCCACCGTCGCCTCCCCAGCCTCCATCGCCACCTGCACCTCCACCAAGCCCACCCAGACGCCCTCCGCCACCGTCGCCGCCATCCGCCCCACCGCCGCCCTCTCCGCCTCACCCATCCCCGCCTCCACCGTCGCCACCACCATTGCCTCCGCCCAACCCTCCACAACCCCCAAAGCCGCCGCCCTCAGATCCGCCGCCGCTGCCGCCACCGTCGCCGCCGCGACCTCCGCCCTCGCCTCCGCCGCCCTCGCCTCCCCCTCGCCCACCTCCAGCTCCGCCCTCGCCGCCCTCGCCGCCTCCGTCGCCGCCTCCGCCGTCGCCACCACCGGCGCCACCGCCGCCACCATCGTCACCGCCACCAACCCCGCCGCCACCCAGCCCACCACCGACTCCTCCAGCTCCACCAAGCCCGCCGCCAAGTCCGCCTCCTCCGTCTCCGCCACCCGCTCCACCATCCCCACCACCAAAGCCGCCGCCCTCGCCACCGCCGCCCTCGCCGCCGCCTGTACCCTCGCTTCCACCGCCGCCACCATCGTCGCCGCCCGTCCCACCCGTGCCGCCCGCGCTCCCGCCGCCTAGCGCGCCTCCTCCGTCCCCGCCAGCGCCGCCCGCGCCGCCGCCGAGCCCGCCGCCGCCGAGCCCGCCTCCACGTCCGCCACCAAGTCCGCCATCTCCACCGATGTCGCCACCTCTTGTGCCGCCGCCGGCGTCGCCGCCCGGACCTCCAGCCGAGCCACCACCGCCGCCATCCACGCCTCCACCGCCCTCCACGCCGCCGCCGCCGCCGCCCGAGCTGCCCGCCCCGCCGTCTCCGCCACCGCTCCCATCAACCCCACCCCCCTCGCCGCCGCCGCCCGAAGGACCTCCTCCGCAAACGCCTCCGCCTGCGGCTCCGCCGCCCGTGTCGCCGCCGGCGCTGCCGCCGCAGTGTATGGGCGAGACATCCTTCCCGGACGTCCTGCACAACTGCGCCTCGATTTCGCCCAACTGTTCGGACATGATTATTCGCAACGTGTGTTGCGAGACGTGCGCAGATTAGATGTGCGAAAAGCATGATTTTCGTTTGTAAAAGAGGACACCTGCAGTTCACTCACGCTCACGCACGCTCGAAGACCCAGCGGGACGCGTCTTGTCCACTCAAAAAACTCACACACACACACACACACGTGCACAGCAAAATGCGCGCCACAGCAAAATGTGCAGCGCGCACGCGATCGAGCGGTGGTCAGCACGACGCGCCAAAACTGCACATGGTCGCGTTGGAGGAGGGGCCGCTGGTCCACTCAGCGGAGCGCAAACTTCTCGACCGTCGCGCGGTTGTAACGCATCGCGCAGAGCAGCGTGCCGCCGTGCTGCAGCTGAAAGCTGATGCGACAGCACCCGGCGGAGTTTGACACGTGCGACTGCACCGCGCCAATGAGATGGCCGTCGAAGACCTTGTAGCCGTACCTGTCGACAAACGAGTCGTTTCCCCAGTACATGAGGGGAATGCGAACGACGGTGCCGATGCCGACGCCTTCGGACGCGCTCACGGCCGACGGTTCGTCGGTCGCGAGCTCGCCGCCGGCGGCTGCCGCCGGCTGCACGCGCGAGCGCCGTCGCTTCGATGGGTTGGTGCGTGACACGACGTGCACCATGTTGAGCCCCTTGCCAGAACGACCCGTGTAGATCGAACGTTCGACGACCTGCTCCGCGCTCGCAGCGAGCGCGTTGCACAGCGCGGCCGCCTGATCCATGCAGAGCAGCTGACGCGACGAGACCGTGAAAAACTTGACATGCGCACACGCGACGAGCTGTTCCACCGAGAACTCTCCAAAGTCCGTCCCGCACATGTCGAACCACACGACGTCGAACGCGTCGGGCGCAGCCTCCGACGCGAGACAACAGATGTCGTCGACGCGGCAGCGGACGCCCGGACACCGACGTTCTATCTCGCGCGCGACGACTGCGGACCGATTGACAGGCACCAGCCTGTCAGAGTCGACGCCCCTCTCAAGCAGATGCCGCGTCAGAGCGGCGTCGGGGCCGTCGAGGTAGACGACAGGACCTTTGCTGCGATCGACCTCGAGCGCGGCGTGCGCAAACGCTTCGCGCTGCCCGGCCTTGCACATGCCGCCGTAGCCGGTGTTGCCGTGCGCGTCGACGGGCACCTCGACGGACTGCACCAACAACGGACAGTGCCTACGCTTGCGACCAGACGCGCTCGCGTTCGACTCGAAGCTATGTAGACCGTCGTGAAAGTCCTCCAGCTCACAGCCCGGGGTCGCACAGCCGCGCGTGTGTGTGTGTGTCTGAGCCATTGGCGCACGCTCTCACTTCACGGAATCCCCAGGATGTGGCGCACGCTCTCCACACGCCGACCACCAAACTCCACTCCCTACGGTGTGCAAGCGGTGACGACCGCACACCCATCGTCACTCACTCTTCTGATCCTTTGCGATACCGGCTGCAATCGAGAGCAAATGGCTCGCGCACGCGCTCTCCTCAGGAACTACTCCTGTCCGCTCGTACTCCTGCTTCCGCGCCTTGATGAACTCGACGGCTCGCCAGTCTCCGCGGACCCGATCGGTTTCTGGCTTGGGTGCGGAGATGTTGGTCACAAGCGGTTTGACGAGATCGAGGTTGCTGGTATAGGCAGTTCGCTGCTTTCGACACATGACAAGCTTTTCGGCGCGCGCGCCAAAGGCCAGCTCATCGCCTTCGACGCCGACCGCCGAGATGGCCTTGGCCGAGCGGTCGCGGTTCTTGCTCGTCATCACGTCGGCGGCCGACGAGGCCCGGAAACACAGCTGCCCCTGGTTCACAAAGTACTGACACCGCACGCTCGCGTCCTTGCCGGCTCCAATCATGAGGTGAATCAGCTGTTGCAATCCCATCGCCGGGATGCCGACGACCGACCCACGCGCCTCGTACCTGGCGCCCGAGCTGTCTTTTCCACCCACGAAGACGGGGGTCAGGTGGTGTGCCCTGACCTGTGCCGAAGATCGGACTCCGGCGAGCGGCGACGGCGGCTCGGGTGGCTTGCGCCCGTCACAAGAGTGGACAAACCACACGCCGCGAATCGCCGTCTCCAGCTTGACCTGAAAACGATCGAGGTCCTGGATGGAGTTGTCAAACGACCCGTCCTTCTCGAGCAGCTCGATGAGAAGCGGCTCGAGCTTCGCCCAGGAGTTCACAGTGTAGTCTGGCCGGCTGAAGGCGGACCAGAAGGCCTGCGCGGGCCTGACCAACCGCGCCGCGTCGAGGTTGAGGTCGGTCAGCGACGCGCCCACGGGACGACGCAGGGCAAACGTCGGCAGCTTGCGCTGCCGTTCCATGGCCGACGCGACGCGCGCGACCGCCAGCTCGTAGGCCTCCATGATCGTGGGCTCGCCGACGTAGGAGCTCGAGGGGTACATTCCACTCAACATCACCATGGCGTCCGCGGCCCATAGATGGTCGACCACGGGTGCTGCCCCACCCGTCGACTTGACGTGGAAGGCGTCGAGAAGAGACTTCAGATGCTGAATTTCGTCGCGCGGCGACGACGTCGAGGCCGGCATCCACGGCTTGGCGCACAGGTAGGCCTCTCGCGCGAGCGCGGCGAGCCCCCCGGCGAGGATGAGAAACGACCCCACAAACGGCCGCGACGACGAGAAGACGCAGTCGTGTGCAGAGGTCATGGAGGCGCGTGCCATGAGCGGCTCACGGACAATCGACACGTCCTCGCACGTGCCGTCGATGAGGAAGCTGCGTCCGTCGGTGTCGACGTCGTCGTCCGGGTTTCGAAAGCGCATCTCGGCGTTGGCGTCCTCGGAGGTGTACGGGCTGAGCCGCTCCGAGTAGGGCGAAAACGGCAGACACTGCAGACTGTCCTTGCAACGGCGGTCGTTGGGGTTGACGAGCTTCCGCGCGCTCTGCAGAGCGTCGTAGTAGTCGTCGAGGTAGGCGTGCAGGCCGGGAATTGCATAGTGCGGCAGCCCGCGCGCCTCGCGCGGGATGGCGGCAAACGTGGTGGACGACGTCTGCATGTAGTGCGCCTCGGCGAGCGCGGCGCAGAGCTCGTCGACCTGCGCCTGCGACATCAGCAGCTTGCCGTGGTTCCTGTGCACACACAGCGCACCGAAGGATCTGTGGCCAGCAAAGTGGGTTCGAGTGTGTATGGAGCTCTTCTTACCGTTTGTCCGCGGTGAGTGCCGACGCGCGGATGCCCAGCCCGCCCGACGTGCCGAGCTCGAACCCGGCGCCGTAGACGCCTCCCCACGGGGTCGTGGCAAAGGACTCGGGGATGTTGGAGTGTCCGACACGGTAGACCTGCCAGTGCGTGCAGAACGTCGACAGGTTGAAGTCGTTGAGCGTGATCCGCTTGGCGCTGGCGACGGAGCTGTTGACCGCGCCGGCCGTGGTGTGCAGCGCCACGTCGTTCATCTCGGACGCGCGCGCCATCCCGGCGAGCAGCAGCGCCCGCGCCTGCATCCGGTAGGCGTGCTTGACGTCAAAGTCCTTGCTCACCGTGGGCTTGATCGCGGCGTCAAAGGCCGTGAACTTGTGGATGAGATCCGGCAGCCGCACCGGGCAGTCCCCCGCGACGGTGAGCGTCACGGCCACGGTCCTGACACAGACGTCGCGACGGTGCGGGAGGACGCTGACGTCGGGCGCGTCGGGACGCTCGAGAAAGTCCGTCTTGACGTCGACAATGGGCAGGAGCGTCGACGGCTTGTCAAACTCGTCGACGCACGCCTCCTGCATCTCGCCCGCGGTGGCGACGCCGCAGAAGTGGCGGCACGGATCGCCGCGGTGCGAGCGGTTCTTCATCAGCACACGGACGGTCTCGTTGACCTGCATGCCGAGCGCGAGGTTGTTGCCCGGCGTGGCGTACGGCTCCTGCATCCGCGAGAGCTCGCATTCCCCGGTGACCATCGTCGCGTGGTTCAGGGCCATGCTCTTGTTGGTGGTGTGCGGGCCCGAGCTGGTCTGCTGCGCGGCGAGGAGCTTGGCGACGTCGGCGGCGACGGCCTTGCCAGCGGCGATCTGCGAGCCGGAGATCACCAGCTTGGTGCGCAGGACGATGACGCCGCGGGCGATGCCCGTGGTGGTGAGCTCCAGGTCGCCGTCGCTGGCCAGGCTGCGCGCCCGTTCGCGGACCTGCTGCAGCAGCGCGTCGAAGCTCGGCCGGCTCCGGGCCTGCTTGATGTCGCCAAGCGACCGGCCGCCGTCCTTTTGCAGCGCGTCGTGGAGGCGGTGCGACTCCATGACGCCCGAGACGAGCGAGGTGCTCGCGCACTTTGGGGTGGTGTTGCGCGTCGCGAGCGGCCAGACGCAGAGCGTGTGGTTCTGCACGCCGCGCTGCGGCTGGAGGCTCGCGGGCGCGAGCACGCAGGCGTGGATGCTCGTGTGCGCCGCGTCGTCGCTCGAGCGCACGAGGCCGACGCACCTCTCGTAGGCGTCCGTGTAGCTGGGGTACCGGCGCGCGTTCCACGTGACGATGCGCGGCACCATGTCGCGCGTGGTGACCACGAGGCTGGACACGGCCTGTGCCGACCTGACGGCGTTCTGTGTGGAGATGGTCATGAGCAGCGGGTTCTCGTTGAGGAGCCCCTCGGTGTGCGTGCTCTGGCTGGACAGGCTCTGTGCGGCCGCGGTGGACGCCGCCTGACGCGACTGCGTGATCAGCGTCTTGAGGATGTAGACGTAGCGCGACGAGCGCACGACGGCGTTCCAGTAGTTGAGGTAGATGGACGAGGGGTCGTTGCCGCCGCTGAGCGTTCCTGGAGAGGTGCGCTTCTTCTTGGCGGCCATGATGGCCTGGTCGGCCTCGGCGATCGCCGACATCATCGTCGACAGCTGCTGCACCTCGCGGCCGTCGTCTCCTCCCTGAGGCTGCTCGTCCGCCTGCTCCTCCTCCTGCCGCTGCTGCGCGGCCTCGTCGAGGAGCGCGTCGAGGGCCTCGCCCGGCGGCAGCTCCGCGGCCTCGTCGGTCGCTGCGCCCACCGTCGCACAGACGGCATCGGTCGGTGCGGACGCCCTCTGCGCGGCGGTGGGGGTGGAGGTGGGCGCGGCGGCGGCCGCGGCGGCCGCGGCGGCCGCGGCGGCGGCGTTGGCGTCGAGCCGCGCGCGCCGCGTGATCTCGGAGCGCCCATAGTGCTGGAAGACGCGCGCGGTGGCGGCCTCGACGTCGGTGATGGGCGTCAGCTGGACGAGGCGACGCAGGCGCGGCTCGCCGAGCATGAAGCACAGCAGGACCCACGACGACCAGACGTTGACGCCGTCGACGTCCATCGAGATGTTGCGGCAGAGGTTGTGCAGCGAGTCGGTGCGCTGCGGCACGAGCTGCGAGAGCATGCCCATCTCGAGCTCGTTGCGCGCGATCGTCTTCATCGTGTCGAGGAACGAGTGGCTGCACAGCCGGCTCGGCAGGGCGTGCGGGAGGAGCCGGCTCGTCGACGTGAGCAGAAACGGCGTCTGCGCCCACGCCGACATGCAGAAGGTCTCCGCGTTGACCAGCTCGGTCGGCTCGATGGCCATCGACGCCGCGTGGTTGCGAATGCGCGTGCCGTGGTCGTGCTCGCACACGTACTTGGCCGCGGCGAGCGCGAGCGAGACGCTCAGGCACTGCGACGCCCACGCGGCGGTCATGCCCTGCGAGTTGATGCGCGGCGTCTGCAGCGAGCCTGCTCACACCAAAAGGCAAGAGTGATCACAATCGAACGCTTCCGA
>TARA_B110001450_G_scaffold125037_1_pt1 | contig 17842 bp, 16 predicted proteins | sample TARA_B110001450 | Tara Oceans TARA_B110001450 (sample SAMEA4396538) | marine metagenome | biome: Polar Biome; feature: [SRF] surface water layer (ENVO:00010504); material: water (ENVO:00002006), including particulate matter (ENVO:01000060) such as... | depth 5 m | reverse complement strand
TAATCACTGTAGATTTTTGTCAAATCACCATTCCAGTCACCGTGATAGCGTTCCAACAATTCATCTGCAGGTACTTGTCCAGTTTCCAAAGTGTCTTGCAACGCGTTCAAAAAATGCGTTTCGTTAGGTATCATGCCACCCGCACCTGCGCGCGCGCGCGCCACTAAACCAGCATTGGAAATCTCAACGGCTTGACGTGCCAAATCCGTCATTTTTACATTACCAGCCTGCGCTGACAAACCGTGTACAGATGCTGAAACCCGAAGTTCGTCGCGGATATTCGCATCCATTTTCTTAACGAGATCCCAAGCGGCATCCAATGAAGATTGATTATATAATAAACCCACCCAAAATGCTGGCAGAGCACATAAGCGACGCCAAGGCCCCCCATCGGCGCCCCGCATTTCCATAAACTTTTTGATCCTCACTTCCGGAAAAATAGTAGTTAGATGATCCGCCCAATCGTCCATCGTGGGAACTTCACCAGGTAAGGCTGGCAATATACCTTTAAGAAAATCACGGAAGGATTGCCCTAAAGCATCAACGTACATCCCGTTGCGATAGACGAAATACATCGGCACATCCAAAGCGTAGTCGACGTATCTTTGAAAGCCCATGCCTTCCTCAAATACAAACGGTAACATACCAGTGCGGTCTGAATCGAGATCTCTCCAAACCCGCGCTCGCCATGACTTATGACCGTTAACTTTCCCCTCAAAGAAAGGAGAGTTTGCAAATAAGGCAGTCGCTACGGGTTGCAGCGCTAAAGCCACACGGAACTTTTTAACCATATCCGCTTCAGAGGAGAAATCTAGGTTAACCTGAACAGTGCAAGTCCGACGCATCATCGTTTTACCCATTGTGCCTACTTTATCCATATAGGCATCCATCAGCTTGTAACGGCCTTTGGGCATTAACCCTACTTCTTCATGCCGCCAGATAGGAGCAGCACCAAGGCCAATGAAACCTACACCGATTTTATCCGCAATTTCTTTGACTTCTCTCAGGTGCTGGTTCACCTCATCGCAAGTCTCGTGAATTGTTGTTAGCGGAGCACCGGACAGCTCCAAAGCGCCACCCGGCTCCAAACTAACGTTGGCCCCATCTTTAGTCAGGCCTATCAAATGACCGCCCTCTTCTAAGGGCGCCCAGTTAAAGGTATTTTGCAGTCCCTCAAGAATAGCTTTGATAGACCGGTCACCGTTATACGGTAAAGCTTTCAAGGTATCTTTGCAGTATCCGAATTTTTCATGTTCAGTCCCAATACGCCAGTCTTGGACCGGCTTATTACCCTCTTCAAGATGTAGCGCAAGCTGTTCAAAACTCTCGATAGGGCCACCGCCAGATTGTGGAATAGACATAAAGATCTCCAAAGATACTCTTTTCACAGACTAACCCGTGGCCTCTCGCATCAAACAAGTCAAGATATGATGCTTAGTGAAGTTTAGTCCGATTTTTTTGCCATATCAAAAACAAGTCTGAGCCTTTACCCTGTGTCGCTGCGTGTGCTTGATCGTAATTCACACCGGGCAAAGCAACCAAGGCATCAAACAATTTGTCTGTACCTTCGGCGTCCCCAGGCACAGATAGCATCTCATCAGTTCCAAAAAATACCCAAGTGATGCGGCCTCGACCATTGCGGTGTAACTCTACCCGATCGAGACTGTCCAATGAAATAGAGGCTCCACCGCCACTGGACAGATAACTTACCTGACGCTCATCAACCTCAACCACCCCTGGGCCGCCTGAACCCGATGGAAAACTAAACCGACGGTAAGCATCCTGCCCAACTAGACCCGCAACTACCAAAATAAATATGCCTGCCAAACGCGCCGTACCGAAGGTCGTCATCAGGACATACACGCCAACCATCCCAATAAGGCCCGCTAGAATAAATCCTCTGTATTGGCGAAGTGAATTTTGTGCTTCGGTCCGAATAAAACTCACCGCCAATCTCCAATACGGGTTTGCCATAGCGTCAAAGCCGCCACTACAGCTGTTTCTGAGCGCAAAACACGAGGGCCAAGGGGAACGGGGTGCCCTTGCAGCATTGCGTTTAACCGCGCACGCTCAGCCGGACTAAACCCACCTTCCGGGCCGATGAGAACGGCCCAAGGACCTTGTATTTCTGGCAGCGTGATCGGCTGTCCAATCAGTTCTTCATCGCAAAACATTATTTGACGATCACTCCAGGTGTCCAGCAGCCTAGATAACTTTTGCAATTCGAGCACTTTAGGTACAAATGTACCTCCACATTGCTCAGCCGCTTCAACTACGTGGTTTTGCAACCGATCAGCCCTAATGCGTTCAGAATTTGTGAAATCGGTTTGCACAGGCATGATTTGAGCCACGCCCATTTCGGTTGCTTTTTCCACTATAAAATCTGTGCGCGCCTTTTTAATTGGCGCGAAGATGAGCCACAGATCGCGTGGCATCATCAGTTGCTTGGATTGTTTCTCACACAAAAGAATTCCGGTCTTTTTATTTGCTTGAACAATTCTGCCAAGCCATTCTCCATCCTGGCCATTGAACACTTCTACCAACTCACCGATGCCCTTACGCATTACCACAAATAGATAATGTGCCTGATCACGATCTAGAGGAACTGATTGCCCTGCCCCCAGTTGGTGATCTACATATAGTCGAATAATTGAAGCCATGGATCTAAGGTATGTCTCATTCGACCAAATCACCAGAGGGTCAGGTAGAAGATGCTGTAAAAGATAATTGGGTTGACAGTTTGGCCCCTATCTTCGCACGTCCTTACTTGCGTTTGTCGCGCGCAGACAGACCAATTGGCACATGGCTCTTATATATTCCATGCATCTGGGGGATACTTTTAGCAGCAATTTATGACGAAAATTTACAAATTAGAGATGCTTGGCTTATTCTAGCCTCTGGCGCGGGTGCCTGGCTAATGCGCGGCGCTGGCTGTACCTGGAATGATATCACCGATCGTGATTATGACTCAAAGGTAGCACGCACACGGTCTCGCCCCATTCCATCAGGACAAGTCACCGTGCCGCAGGCCGCAGCGTGGATGGGGTTTCAGGCCATTATTGCCTTTGCAATTTTGCTGAGTTTTGGCCAACAAGCTGTAATTATGGGAATCACAAGTCTTGGATTCATAGCAGTCTACCCTTTTGCAAAGCGTTTCACTTGGTGGCCGCAGGTATTCTTAGGTTTGGCATTCAATTGGGGTGCACTTCTAGGATGGGTTGCGCATCATGGAAGTCTCGAATGGCCTGCAGTTGTTCTTTATCTCAGCGGCGTTGCATGGACTTTATTTTATGACACAATCTATGCGTACCAAGACACGAAAGACGATGCTTTAATAGGAGTTAAATCTACGGCCCTCCTATTTGGCGAGTATGGTTCCCGCTGGCTATCTTTATTTCTTGGCCTATCAGTAGTTTTAATGGCCGTCGCAATAGCTATGGTTTTACCCATCAGCAGCTCTAGTTTTTGGATTGCAATCATTGGCCCAGCTTTATTTGGGTGCCATATGGCAAGGCAACTATATATCTTAGACACCAATGACAGCAAGATCTTGCTTAGGCTTTTCCGAGCAATGCGAAATGTAGGCTTTTGGCCAGTAATATTTTTTATAATTGTAGCCTTGCTGTGATTGCTACTAAGCCCAAGCCAGCTTAGAAAGCGGGAGCAGTTCAGGGATAAATATGAAAGCAGTTTCCACAACTTTGACTTTTTTCGCCTTTAGCTTTGCAGCTATAGCCACATATTCTGCGTCAAAGCTGGCAGTAAAGTGGGTGGAAAAAGTCTCCGTATCAACCATAGAAGAGCTTATTGCGATCGAAGGTCATGAATGGGCCAGTGTTCAAGCTGATGGTTTACAAATCATTTTAGAGGGGGAGGCTCCGTCTGAGGCAGCACGGTTTAAAGTGCTCGCCGCCGCCGGTTCCATTGTTGAGGCGGCGCGGGTGATTGACAACTTTACCATCACAGCCACGGTAGAACTGGAAGCACCAGAATTTTCAGTAGAAATTCTTCGAAATGCCGCAGGCATTTCAATCATTGGTCTAATTCCAGCGTCCGACAGTATCGACGATACTTTAAGGATCGTTTCAAAAATTGCAGCAGACTTGCCAGTAACTAATTTTTTAGAAACCGCAGATTACCCAAAACCACCTTCATGGTCGGCCGCCATGTCATTTGCCCTGTTAGCTCTTGAGCGCCTGGATCACTCTAAGATCTCAGTAACTAAAGATCGCGTTCAGATCCAAGCCTTTGGCAATAGCGTTGCTCAAAAAACAAAACTCGAGTCAGAGCTTACACGGCGAACGCCCGTAAATATTAGAGCCCAGATCTCAATCAACGCCCCACGTCCAGTTATCACCCCATTCACTTTAAGGTTCCGAAAAGATAGCAAAAGTGCTCAATTTGATGCATGCTCAGCTGATAGCGATGCCGCGGCTAAAAGTATTTTGGCCGCGGCAGTTGCTGCGGGATTAACCGGCGAAAAGGAGTGTCGCCAGGGGTTGGGTGTACCATCTCCAATGTGGAGTGACGCTGCCGTAAGCTCAATTTCCGCGTTAAATAAAATTAACGGCGGCACAGTTACAATGAGCGATGCCGACATCACAATAACCGCGCTTGAGGGTACAGATCCTGCATTGTTTGATCTCATTGCAAGCCAGCTCGATGCAGATCTCCCAGAAATCTTTTCTCTGCAAAAAAATTTTCCAGTTACTGAAGAGGTCATTGAGGGTCAAAGCCTAGTCAAATTCACCGCGACTTTAACACCAGAGGGTCAAGCGCAAATTCGAGGCCCTGTTCGAAATGCCCTAGCGTTGCATACACTCTCCTCCTTTTCCGATGCCACGTTCGGTGAGGGTCGCGCTCTTCTTGCAACTAATATGCGCGAAAACCTCCCTGCAGGGTGGTCAATACGTGTACTTGCGAGCTTAGCTGCTCTTGGTGAATTGGAATCTGGCGTCATTATAATCAAGCCTCGCTCCATAGTTATAAAAGGCCAGACCGGTAACAAAGCTGCTAGAACAAAAATTTCTCAAGTTCTGTTGAGCCGTCTAGGAAACGAAACAAACTTCAAACTTGATGTTAGATATTTGGAAGAGCTGGACCCTCTTGCAAGCATGCTAAATCCAAACGAGTGCATTGCGGAAATTAAAAGAATAGTTACCTCTCAGAAGATCTCATTCGAGCCCAGCTCAACCACTTTGGATGGCGCAAGCCAAGAAACCATCACAGCTCTTGCCGAAGTCTTTGACAGCTGCCTAGAGGCAGTTATAGAAATTGGTGGCCACACCGATAGCCAAGGCCGTGAAATCATGAATTTAAACCTTAGCCAGAGCCGTGCCGATGAAGTACTAATTGCATTACGCGGTGCTCGTGTGAAAATGAAAACCCTGACGTCAGTTGGCTACGGTGAATCGCAGCCAATCGCCGATAATGAAACGGAAGAAGGCCGCGAGGCTAACCGACGAATTGATTTCCGTCTTGTCCCACCAAAATCTATAGAAACCGAAACGCCCGTCGAGTTTGAGGAAAAACAAGATGAACAGAACTGAGTTTATTTCAACAATCGCAGTAATCCTGTTCGTCGCCTTTTGCTTAGGGTGGTTTTCAAATTGGCTGATCAATCGGTTCACCCGTGTCAGCCAGTCAGATGTGGACGAGTTGGATCAAATGGCGCAATCTTTGCACGAAGTGGAAGAAATACGTGACCAGGCGATTGCATATCTAGAACAACGTGAGGCCGAAATGGCAAATCAGCTGTCGCAAACCGAAGCAGAATTGCGGGCTGCAATGGAAGGCTTGCGCGATGCCCGAACTGAGGCGGAAGAACTACGCTCTTATATTGAGCGGCAAAACAGTGGCAGTTAATCATTATTAGTTTGACCAAGCCTTTAATGCAGTCTCATCGATCACTTTAGCATCAACCCATGCTCCATCAGGCTGCCCCAGTACGACCTCTTTTTTCCAAAACGGTGCACGTGATTTAAGGTAATCCATCAAATAATCAGCCCCAGAAAATGCGTCTTTGCGATGTTTAGACGCGGTAGCAACCATCATAATTATTTCGCCTGGTCGCAAAACACCAAAACGGTGAATCACAAGCACATGCTCTAAGTCGAATTTTACTTTAGACGCAGCCGAAAATTTTTCTAAAGCATTTTCCGTCATACCAGGATAATGTTCGATCAGCATATAATCGAGATCGCCGTTAACATCTCGAACAATACCACTGAATGTTACAATCGCGCCGGAGTATTTCGTAGCTGCCTGAAAAAGTTTTACTTCTTCACTGAAATCAAAAGCAACATTCTGAACTCTAACAATCATTTTAGCCACCAGTCATTGGTGGAAAAAATGCGACTTCTCTCACAGATACTAGAGAGGTTGAGAAATCTACAAGGTTTTGGTCGACGGCAACACGCACTGAAGAAATATCTTCGAATGCGGCTGCATAACCTGGGTCGCGAAGAATAAGCTCAGCGATAAGTTCAGTAACAGTTTCCGCGTCGGTCTCGATAATTTCCTGGCCACGCCCTATCCTCTCGCGAAGCCATGCAAAATATAGTAGGTTGAGTTTCATACATCATCCTCGCAAATGTGGCAGGGCTTTTCGAAAGTAATCAGCCCCACTTAAAACTGTGAGTACAGCCGCAACCCAAAGAAGGATAACACCTCCGTACCAGGTAACCAACATACCTCCATACAAAAAATTTAAATTCAAAAGATCCTCAAGTTTACCGTCCAAAATCTGCCCTATCATCACACCGTCCATTTCAAAGCCCTCCATGCCGAGATAATGTTCAAAAATACCGACGGCAAACAACATTGCGATTGCCATCATCTGAACAGTGGTTTTCCATTTAGCTAATTTTGTAACCTTAAGCGTTCCGGCTACTTCTCCTAAGAATTCACGTAATCCTGAGACAAAAACTTCACGGAACACAATTAATGTCGCCGGCAACAGGACTAAGGGATTGAGACCAAATATGCCTGTGATGACCAACAACGCAATCAATACCATTGCTTTATCCGCGATCGGATCCAGCATCGTTCCTAATTTACTTTCTTGCTTCCACGTGCGGGCAATATAGCCGTCAACCCAGTCTGTTAGAGCCGCCCCTACAAATAAGATTAATGCAGCCCAATCAGCAAAAGGCCGCGTGAAATAAAGAAACATAATCCCCAACATGGGAGCTGCGGTCAATCGGGTTAAAGTCAAGATATTTGGAAGTGTCATCATGTTAAAAACTTAGCTTGGTTCCAGCGAGGGTTCCAGCGTTATCACCCATAAACCCCACATTAGTCATGTTGCATGATAAATTTATGTTTATAAAAGTGAGCAAAGATCACTTTTGAAAATAATTATAAATAATTTCAGCAACGGCATCTGAAACACCATCTACCACTTTTAGATCAACCAAATGAGCTCGCGCAACCGCCTTGGCAGATCCAAAATGCGCTAGCAATGCTTTTTTGCGTTTAGGTCCAATGCCTGCCACATCATCCAATGGGTTTTTCATGGTAGATTTAGCACGCTTGGCTCGGTGGGCCCCAATCGCAAACCGATGGGCCTCATCACGTAGACGTTGAATGAAATATAGAACAGGATCATTTCGGCGCAATGCTTTAACAGGCTTTCCAGTTCGGTAAAACTCTTCGTTACCGGCGTCCCTATCAATTCCCTTAGCAACGCCAATCATATTAATGTCTTCAACGCCCCACTCTTTCATGATTTGACGCACTGCACTCACTTGCCCGACACCTCCATCAATCAAAAGAAGATCTGGCCACGCGCCTGAATTTCGGTCTGGGTCCTCTTTGAGTAACCGTTTGAAGCGACGGCCTAGAACTTCTTTCATCATTCCAAAATCATCTCCCGGAGTAATATCATCCCCTTTGATGTTAAACTTCCGGTATTGAGATTTTATCAAACCTTCTGCCCCAGCTACTATCATTGCACCAACGGCATTGGTCCCTTGGATATGGCTGTTGTCATAAACCTCTATACGGTGCGGAGGTCCTTCAAGGTCAAAAGCCACAGATAATTCTTGGAGCAACCTAGCTTGCGTAGCTGTTTCTGACATTTTGCGACCTAAACTTTCAGAGGCATTACGATTTGCTCCCTGGACCAGTTCCAGCTTTTCGCCCCGCAATGGCACGTTTATTTCAACTTTGCGTCCTAACTTATTGCTAAGTGCATCAATCATCAAATCAGGATCTTGAATGGCATCCGACAAAAGCACTAATCGGGGCGGGTCACGATCAGAATAAAACTGTCCAACAAATGCTTGCATAACCTCAGGGACTGAAACGTCACCAACCACCCTAGGATAGTAGTCCCGGTTTCCCCAGTTTTGATTGCCCCTGATAAAGAAAACTTGTACACACGCCTGTCCCCCCTCCATATGCAGCGCGATAACATCCGCCTCCGAAACACCTTGCGGATTGATACCTTGAGAGGATTGAACTTGTGTCATGGCTTTAATGCGATCCCGCAACGCCGCTGCGCGCTCGAACTCCATCTTTTCAGATGCTGCTTGCATATCCTGAGCGAGTTCAGCTTGAATCTTAGTAGACTTCCCCGACAGGAACCGCTCTGCATCTTTAACCAAGTGACTGTATTCCTCAACTGTCACATATCCAACACAAGGTGCACAACATCGCTTGATTTGATACTGTAAACAAGGTCGCGTCCGCATCTCAAACTGGCTATCCGCGCAGTCACGTAATTGAAAAACGCGCTGCAATTGATTTAATGTCCGGTTCACAGCACCCGCGCTGGCAAAAGGGCCATAATAATTCCCTTTTTCTTTTTTTGTTCCTCGGTGTTTTTTGATCTGAGGAAAGCCATGTTCGTGACTGACCAATATATTGGGAAAAGATTTATCATCCCGTAACAGGACGTTATATTTAGGTTTCAGTTGCTTGATGAGGTTTTGTTCAAGAAGCAACGCCTCTGTTTCCGTCTTTGTAGTTAAAAACATCATACTTCTCGTATCATCGATCATCCGCGATATCCGGGCGGAATGGCCGAGAGGACGCGCATAACTCGATACTCGATTTTTTAAATGCCTAGCTTTTCCAACATAAAGAACGCGGCTCTCAGAATCTAACATCCGGTATACTCCAGGTGAGCCATCCAGTCCCCCCAGATAATCAGCAATCAGGTCATGACCCGTGAGAGGCGTTAGATTTTTGGTCATAGGTTTTAGGCTTCCCTGTGATTCTGCGTAGGCCTGCTTCTTTTATCTCACCTACGCAATCAGAAATCTATCCACGCAATCTGTGGATAACTCTGTGGGGGATATCAAGAAATGCCCTTTTTTTCGTTATATTTCGTATAGCTAGCAATTTTGCCTAAAATCCATTCAATTTTAAAAAGCCTTATTTATATGATGTTTATAATAAAAAAAATTCAATTAATTGAAAACAAAGGCTTTAATTTGCGGATAGGGCAGAAGGATATAGCAAAGTGCACAACTTTCTATACTAAATATTATTCAAGCCCTAAAATATCCGGTGTTTGCCACGCTAAATGTTGCCCGCCATCCACACATAAAAGCTGCCCCGTGACCGCCGGCGCGCGCAGGAAGTACCCCAGTGCTTCTGTAATATCACTGGTATTTGATCCTCGTTTTAAAACAGTGGCTTGTCTCTGAATCTCGAAATGATCTGCAGATTGTCGCGCACCTTGCAGCGTCGGGCCAGGCCCAATTGCGTTAACTCTTATTGACGGAGCCAAAGCTTGCGCAGAGGTTTGAGTGAGAGCCCAAAGGCCCATTTTAGCAAGTGTGTAGCTCATAAAATCTGGCGTGAGTTTCCGAACTCTTTGGTCCAACATGTTTACTATCAAAGCCTGTGCCTGTGGCTCCCCATTGGAATCATCTCGCGCCTCGGGAGCCTGCTTGGCAAATTCTTGCGTCAGTACAAAAGGCGCTCGGAGGTTGCTTTCGATATGTCTATCCCAGCTTTCCCGAGTAGCACTATTTATCGTATCATGCTCAAAAATGGAGGCATTATTGACCAGGATATCAAGGCGCCCACCTAGCCCATCAACCGCACGCTCAATTAGTGAAGAAGTTTGATCCTCGTCCAAAAGGTCAGCTTGCAAAGCGACGGCATTTTGACCCATTTCTCGTATTAAGAAAACGGTGCTTTGTGCTTCTTGCTTAGATTGTGCAAAGTGGACCGCAACATCATAACCCTGCCGCGCCAAATATAGGGCCATCTCACGACCTAATCGAAGGGCACCACCAGTGACCAAAGCTCTCATATCAATTTCCTTTAGAACAGCACTAATAACAAATATGCCAAATAAATTACGGTCAAGGATAATCCCCAAATTCGGCCGATATTTTGATGGAATAAAACGAATGGAATTAAAACAAGTGATGCTGCTAACATGACCCAAAGATCAAAATTTAAAAATTGAGAGGCAACAGGTACTGGGCTCACCAATGCGGCAATCCCAACGACCGCTAGAAGGTTAAACATATTTGACCCAATGATATTGCCCAACGCAACATCTGCCTGCTTGCGTATCGCGGCAATCGTCGTGGTGGCGAGTTCCGGCAAGGAAGTTCCGATAGCGACTAATGTCAATCCTATAACTGTCTCCGAGACACCAAAGTCCCGTGCAATTAATTCAGCATTGGCTACTAAAATTGTGGCGCCAATTGGCAGGCCAATAATACCCAAAATTAGATAAACAGTGATAGTCCAACCCCGCATTTCCAAATTAACTCCCTCAAGTGGTTCTGATTTATTACTTTCACTATTCCGGCCTGCATCTCCTAGCTGATCAAACAAAATAAAAGTGAGGAACGTCAGCAAGATCGCGCTATGCCACCAAGTGAATGGCGCTAAAAATGCAAGCGCAATGAATAACACAGTTGTAGCGATCATATAGGCAAATGCTTTTCGTGTGTCGTATCCAGCGGTGTTAAGTCCCGCCGCAAGGGCTGGAAGCCCTAAGACGAGCAGGACATTTGCTATGTTCGACCCTATAATATTACCCACAGCCAAATCAGGTGCGTTATCAGCCAACGCGGAGAGAACTATAAACAATTCAGGCGCGGAAGTACCAAACGCAACAACAGTTAAACTCACCATGAAAGGAGAAATACCCATTCGCAAAGCTAGATTAACTGCAGCTTTCACAAGACTGTCGCCGGCCACCAGCAACACTACCAGCCCAAAAAAAACTAAAATCCAAGCCATTTTCTAACCCTGGCGACTTCCCGAATGGCCACATGAACATGACCCTTTGCCAATTCTATAGCGTCCACATTTGGGGCATTTTGCGTTTTCTAGTTTTTTTTGGCCTGGGAACCGCAATTTGCCAAACATTGCTAAAACAGCAATGCCAATCAGGAAAAATGTGACAATCTTTACCAACATTTTATCTACATACCAAATCGAGCGTATGATGCACGCTCTTCAATATTATGGCTAATATCATTAATAAATTGAGCTCCAAACCGAGAAAGAATTGTTTTCTTTTGGCCGAATACCCGCATTTTAACTTTGTCGCCAAATTTGTTTTTAATAATGGGAACCACGTGACCAATACCATCCACCAAACCGTCTTCGATTGCCTTTTGACCCACCCAAATTTCACCCGTAAATAAATCTCGATCAGCAAGTTTTTTGCCTCTACGCAAAAGAATATAATCTTTGAACGTCTGGTGAACATCTCCCAACAATGATTTCAGGCGAGCTACGTCTTCATCTTTTTGAGGCTGGAACGGATCAAGCATTGATTTTGAAGCACCTGCAGTATGAACGCGGCGCTCGATCCCATATTTTCCAATTAACCGGTCAAGACCAAATCCAGAGGAAATTACTCCAATTGAACCAACAACAGACGATGGGTCGACATAAATTTCATCAGCACTCACTGCGAGCCAATACCCACCAGAGGCAGCAACATCTTCAATAAATGCAAAAACTGGCACATCGTTTTCCTCAGCCAGACGCCGGATGCGCGCTCCGATCAAAGAGGATTGAACAGGGCTTCCACCTGGCGAGTTAATTACCAAAGCTACTGCACTTGGCTTTTTGGTAAATGCTTTTTCCAAAATTGGTGCGAGACCTGCGTCATTGAGGCCTCGACCAATCGCTATCATGCCATTTAAACGCACAATCGATACAGTTTTACGTTTGCTGCGGAGAGGATTCTTTAATTTCATGGTTCAGTCTTAAGACACCCCCCACCTGCTCACAAGGAGGAGGATGCAAATTCAGCTACGGATCCGCCAACCTGTTTTAAAAATCCACCAAATAAAAGCCATACAGGCGAAAGTGAACAAGCTGATTGCCCCAAGACTAATTCCGATTGCGACATCTGCCTGACCAAAGAAAGCCCAACGGAACCCAGATATCAGGTATACGACAGGATTAAACATTGTAACCGTTTGCCAAACCTGCGGCAGCATTGAGATAGAGTAGAAGGAGCCACCCAAAAATACCAAGGGAGTAACGATGAGCATCGGCACAAGATTCAACTGCTCAAAGTTTCCAGCCCATATACCTATAATAAATCCCAGCAACGAAAATGACAAACATGTAAGAAGTAAAAAGCAAATCATGGAAATTGGGTGTTGGATATCTAGGTCCACAAACAAATAAGCCGTTGCAAGAATTACAAGACCAATAAAGAGGCTTTTGGTTGCGGCTGCGCCCACATAACCCACAACTATCTCTAAAAAATTTACCGGTGCGGACAACAATTCATAAATCGTTCCCATGAATTTTGGAAAATAGATTCCAAAGCTTGCGTTCGAAATCGATTGTGTCATCACCGACAACATAATCAAACCTGGCACAATGAAGGATCCATAGGGGATGCCATCAACATTTTTAATCTGACTACCAATTGCTGTACCGAAGACCACAAAATACAGGCTAGTAGACAGAACTGGCGAAAGAAATGATTGGAGCAATGTTCTAAAGAACCTTGACATCTCAAAGATGTAAATCGCCCTTATAGCTTGAAAGTTCATGGTGCACGCTCCTGGACCAGTCCTACGAAAATATCTTCTAAACTTGATTGCTGTGTTTGAACATCCCGCATATTAAGACCAGACGTTCGCAAATCATTGAGAAGGCCGGTGATCCCAGTACGGTCCAAAGCGGAGTCATAGGTGTAGGTCAGAGACATACCGTCATCTGAAAGCGCCAACTCATATTGATCCAATTTTGGCGGTATTTCTGAGCAATTTCGATCCAAATCAATACGAATTTTTTTCTGACCCATGCGCGCCATAAGAGCCTCTTTATCTTCCACCAATAAGATTTCACCACTATTGATTACGGCAATCCGGTCGGCAATCGCTTCAGCCTCTTCAATATAGTGGGTGGTTAAAATAATGGTCACTCCTTGTTTTTTTAAATTGGCCACAGTGTTCCACATGTCTTTACGCAGCTCTACGTCAACACCCGCGGTCGGCTCATCCAAAAATAAGACACGTGGCTCATGCGCTAGTGCTTTTGCAATTAATACCCGGCGTTTCATACCACCAGACAATGTCATTATTTTTGAATTTTTTTTATCAAGTAACGAGAGTGTCTGAAGAACCTTGTCTAAGTAGGCTTCATTTTTCCTTTTGCCAAATAATCCACGTGAGAACCGCACAGAATTGATCACAGTTTCAAAAGGCTCAAGGGCAATCTCCTGCGGCACAAGGCCTATCATGGCACGAACTTTCCGGTATTCAGTGGCAATATCCAAACCATCAACGATGATTTTACCCGATGTAAGGCTAGAAACTCCACAGATAGTGGAAATTAGAGTGGTTTTACCCGCGCCGTTTGGACCAAGAAGGGCTATAATTTCACCTTCTTCAATTTCTAAATTGGCCCCCTTGAGCGCTTCAAAACCACCGGAATAAGTCTTGCAAGCATTCTGAATAGACAGAATTCCCATTATTGTTATTCCTTATAAGTTTAATAATTTCATTTCATGTAGGGTACTAATTATGGAATAAAAATATATCTGCATTTAATTTAGATCGTGATCGTAAATCAGTTAATAACTAAATATCCAAGTCCATTTCGCCTCAATGTCTAGTATGCCGCCGCAGCGTCACACAAGGTCAACTATCGCTCGAGCATTTTTCGACTCGCGCAACATACTTGATAGCTCCACTGTCATTTGTCCAATAATTCTAAAGAATATTTGTAGACTGCCAGCCATAATCAAAAACAGATCGGATAAACACTATCGCTTTGAAGGCATCCGTTGTTCGATGATTTCAGACCACCAACTGCAGCCTGCAGGAATAGCACTATCATCAAAATTATACATCGGGTGGTGCACCATAGCGGTATCACCATTACCAACCAAAATATACGCACCCGGCCTTTCTTCAAGAAAATAGGCGAAATCTTCACCCCCCATTACTAAAGCAGCCTCATCGCACGCTCCAGATACAGACCGTGCCACATCCGCAGCAAATTTTGTCTGTTCAGAGTGATTCACCATGGCTGGGTAGCCTGCATGGTAGGTTATCACGGCTGAGCCACCAAAAGTAGCAGTCGTGCCCTCACACACGGCCTTGACGCGTTGTTCAGCCATGGCACGCATCTTAGTGGACATCGTGCGCACCGTTCCTTTCATATGAACCGTTTGCGGAATCACATTGTAAGCTTTTGACGATGTCTCAAAAGAGGTAACCGAAACCACAATCTGATCAACTGGATCAGCATTGCGACTGGCAATCGTCTGCAACGCCAGAACTAAGTGACTTGCCATGACAGTTGTATCGATCGTTTCGTGAGGTTTAGCCGCATGGCCGCCAAGCCCCTCAAGAATAATATCAAAAGTATCGGTGGCTGCAAAAAAAACACCGGGACGAATCGCAAAAGTACCAACTGGCATGCCAGGCCAATTGTGCATGCCATAAACCTCTTGAATATCCCAACGCTCTATAATCCCATCATCACACATTTCTTTACCGCCGCCACCACCTTCCTCGGCAGGTTGAAAAATTACGACAGCGGTACCGTCAAAATTACGAGTCTCAGACAAATATTTGGCGGCACCCAACAACATTGCTGTATGCCCATCATGCCCACAGGCATGCATCGCGCCATCAGATTTAGATGCATAGTCAAGCCCAGTTTGTTCCTGAATAGGCAACGCATCCATGTCTGCGCGCAGACCAATCACCTTTCTAGATGCGGTCACCGTCCCATTAATCACTCCAACAACACCTGTGCGACCGATGCCTTCGACGACTTCATCACACCCAAATTCACGCAATTTTTCTGCAACCAATGCGCTAGTGCGGTGCGTTTCAAATAAAATTTCAGGGTTTTGATGAATATCACGGCGCCACGCAGTGATGTCATCGTGTAATTCGGCAAACCGGTTTTTTACAGGCATTAAGTACTCTCCTATTTCAAAAAAGTTTAAGCCCAAGCTATCAGCCTACACGCTAGCATGTTGTACTCAGCCTAAGATCAACTTTATTAACTTATTAATGGCACCCTTAACTCAACTATTTCAGCGTAACAACTACAGCCCGCAGAAATGGAATCGTCGATATACCTCTGTCGGCTATTAGGCCGCCGTTACGCCAACTTAGCCAGCAAATCACACATAAATTGATGGCCAGCTTCGAACTGAGCGACAGTTATATACTCGTTAGGCTGATGGGCCTGTGCAATATCACCTGGCCCACAAACCACCGCCGAATACCCTGCATCCTGAAACTGCCCCGCCTCGGTGCCATAGCTAACAACATGACTGGCATTGTCCCCAGTAACGGTCCTCACCAAGCCCTCAGCTGCGCCATCTTCTTCCGGCTGCAATGGTGGCACTGCAAAGCGCGGGGTCAAAACAATATCAGCCTCACGATGCACGGTCTGCATAGCGGCCCGAACATCATTTACCTTATCAAAGTACAACTGGTTTAATCTCTCCGGATCATCACCAGGCACTGCGCGATAACCCATTTGAAAATCGCAATTCTTAGCTGTAATATTTTCAGCTGTCCCACCAGAAATCGTGCCGACGTGCCATGTTGTATAAGGCGGATCAAACATCGCAGCTAATGGGCCAGGCATTGCAGCCCGGTTCAATTCGTTCTGCTCATTAGCCCACTGAATAAGACGCGCACCTTCATGGACTGCACTCACACCCTGATAATGGATCGAAGAATGCACCTCAAACCCAACAACATTTGTAGTAAAAGCGTTGCCGCCTTTGTGGCCAGTGACAGCCTTCATCATTGATGGCTCACCCACGATGACAGCAGAGCCTTTCGGCACCGCAGCCTGCATTGCCACGATCATTGGCGGTGCCCCTGTGCAGCCAACTTCTTCATCAAAGCTAAGCGCCAATTGCAATGGCCGGGTCACATCTCCATAATGCGCCTCGACCAAGGCCCAAATAGCCAAAGCGTCAAAACCTTTCATATCGCATGTGCCACGCCCGTAATACTTACCGTCTTGCTCGACGACTTCCCAAGGGTTCGTTTTCCACGGTTGCCCATCAACAGGCACAACATCTGTATGCCCCGACAAAACAACAGCACCCTCAATATCCGGACCTACATGGGCAAACAATGCCGCCTTATGTGGTTGCTTAGGGTCCGGCCAACGGTGTGAAGTTATGCCATGCGAGCCTAAATAAGACTCAACCCATTCAATCAACGGCAGATTACTGTCACGGCTTACTGTAGGAAAGCTGATCAACTTGGTCATTAACTCTAACGGGGTTAAACGGTGCAAGATTTTAGTCTCCATCTTAATATCCACTATCTGTAATCAAAACTTTATGGCTTGGTGCTACTTCACGGTAGACCGATGGCTCTGCCACATACGAAACGGGATGGATCGGCGAGGGAATTGGTTTAAAATTCAAATCACTTTCATCCTTGCGTTGACGCGGATCAGCGATAGGAACCGCCTTCATCAATGCCTGGGTGTAGGGATGCTGCGGGTTTTCAAATACGGAAGCGCGTGGCCCAATTTCGACAATACGACCTAAATACATCACACCAACATGGTGGCTAACGCGCTCAACCACAGCCATGTCATGCGAAATAAACAGAAACGACAGGTTTAATTCAGACTGCAATTCCATCATCAAATTCAATACTTGAGCCTGGACCGAAACGTCCAAAGCGGAGACAGCTTCATCTGCAATTATCAGCTTTGGATTTAGGGCCAACGCACGGGCAATTGCCACGCGCTGACGCTGCCCCCCCGACAACTCGTGCGGGTAGCGACGCATAAAACTTCGCGGCAACTCTACGCGATCAAATAACATCTCAACGCGGTCTTGAATCGCCTTGCCCTTGAGTACCGCAAAGTTATGCATCGGTTCAGCAACTTGATCCGATAGTTGCATTTGGGGGTTCAGCGATGCGAACGGGTCTTGGAAAATCATCTGCATATCAAGGCGGGATTTACGCAAACCATTAGTATCGAGAGACATGATGTCTTTTCCACCAACCCTAACGGCGCCTTGCTGAGGTTCAACCAAGCGCAAGATCGAACGGCCCGCCGTCGATTTTCCGCAACCTGATTCACCAACTAAACTCAAAGTTTGGCCTTTATAAATAGTAAACGAAAGGTCCTCAACCGCATGCACATTGGCGATAGTACGGCGAAAAAAACCACCCTTAACCGCAAAACGGGTTGTCAGATTCTCAACTTCCAGCAATACTTCATCACTACCTTTAATCGGCTCAACCCTGCCTTGACTGCGGCCCATCAAAACCATCTGTTCTGGGTATGCTTTACCGGTCATCTCACCTAACTTTGGAACGGCAGCCAACAATGCTTTGGTATAGGCGTGCTGAGGGTTCTCAAAAATATCCTCAACTTTACCTTC
>TARA_B110001450_G_scaffold256774_1_pt1 | contig 17885 bp, 12 predicted proteins | sample TARA_B110001450 | Tara Oceans TARA_B110001450 (sample SAMEA4396538) | marine metagenome | biome: Polar Biome; feature: [SRF] surface water layer (ENVO:00010504); material: water (ENVO:00002006), including particulate matter (ENVO:01000060) such as... | depth 5 m | reverse complement strand
GTGCCGGGTACCGGCGCGTTACCGGAACATTGAAAAAATCGCGTTTTTTGAATGGGGGGGGGTACAAGTCGCGCGCGCGTCCGTTACACATTTTTAGGCGGCAAAGACCTCGCTACGGGACACTATGTACTCCAAGCCTATGGTACTGGAGACGGTTGAAAAGAATGCGATCAAGTGCCAGAGTGCGTGCGAGTTCATGATCCAGCCTCCGCCGCAGCCCTCTCGCTTGCTGTAGCAGACACAGCGAGTTGGAGCCGCTCCCTTGGTTTTGAACCAGGTGTCCGGATAGAGGAACACGTTGTCCAGAACCATTCCACTGACGAGAATTGCGGTCCCGATGATGTGGGTAACAAGGAACACCACGGCGTCGCCAGACTCGAGGTTGTGGAAGGCCCCCGGCATTGTCAGTATCCAGCTCAGGATCATGATGCTGCCTGCGGCTGCTCGCAACGAGGAGTGCTCGAGGTCGACGTTAGTGCTCCGAGCCAGCCCGAGCGTGCACCTGTCCTGCAAGTATGGCAAACGCGTCTCGTCTATGCCCAACTGCGTCCTGCGCACGACAAAAAAGAGGACCATGGCCGCCATGGCAATCCAAAGGTCGGCCACGCTTTGCCACGGAACGCCCGTGAGGTTGACAGTGGCGACGCTCAAATCCACCAGGTAGCCGGAAGCTATGCTCAAGTAGATGCCGGCGTAGTCTCCAAGCCGAGTGACGGCCGACCAGAAATAGTTGGCAGAGTAGACGTGGTAGGTGGAGCTGATCACGTACGTCGCGACTAGACACACGCTGTCAACGGTGACGAGCGTGTTGGTGAGGCTGGCCATCTCGTCTCCGTAGATGGAAGGTCGGATGGAGGCGTGCAGCAGGTACACCACCGCCGCAAACAGGTGCGTCCACACGTTCATGCGCTCTATGTGGCCGGTTGGGCCGAGGAGTGACCCGGGGAACTGCTTGGTAGGATGCCTATTAACGCAAAGAACCCTGCACCAGATGCTGCGGATGTCGTCCACCTCGTACTGCGCAAAGCGTGTCGGACCATTCAAGCTCGCAGACTCCTCCTCGTCCAACTCGCAGTCGGCACAGATGGGCGTTTGTTTGCCTATCACGTTGAACTTGAAGTTCGCCGAGTCGATTGTGATTTGACCCGCCATGTTGCTCACTATGTTTACGATGCTGCTTCTTTATCTGGCGGGTGATCCGTCAGCCGACCGCTAATGGTTGCAAGAGCGTCGTGCCTTGTATGCAGCGTGTGGTGGGTAGCGATGCAAATCACACCCAAGCGAGCGGTGGCCATACTCGGCGCGATACTTACCGTCGTGTCATTCTCGCGCGTCTGCGTCCTCTTCCTCGAGGCGCTGTCGGCTGTGCGCGACGAGCGATCACAAGACTCGGAGCTTCTTGAAGTGTGTGCCTCAGGAGTCGCGCGAGGCTCGATGAAGATGCGCGCAGCGTGTCTGCAAGCGCAAGCCGACCGAGCGAGTCCAATCGTACTCAAGGCTGTTCTGCGGGCCGTCTCCATTGCTTTTGAGGATTTCTCGGAGAGTGTATCCTCGCCAGGAAAGCTGTTGATCGTCGTGCTGTTTGTTTTGTCTTCCATCTTCTTTCCGATCACGTCATGGCTCAGGGCCGCGTTCCCTCAAGATCTCGTTGAAGGCAACCCCCACATTGTAGTGTTGGCACACGACAGCGACTCTACGCTCGGCCCGCCCAGGCTAGGCTTCAAGCGGCGCGTTGCGGGAGCACTCAAGCTACGACGAGGCAGCTCGTCCAACGGCGTTGCGTCCACTCCCGATTTTGATGTGGAGTGTGACACAGGAGACGGTATGGTCGGTATCGATCTGGGACCATCACATGCAAAGTGGGAGTGAACGGCGCGCGCTCGGCGCCATGAATAGATGTGTGTGGTTGACCATTGTGTTAAAGGTTTCCTGTAGCATAGAGTGAACATTACATTCTGGGCTGGTGGGGGCTTTGAAACACAAAGACGTCGTGAATTAGGCATGCTTGTCCTCTTCTTAATGAAACAACATGATCCCACTTTTGCTCTTTTCGCTGGCGGGGTTTCCGCTGGACCCAGAGCGCGAGGGTTGCCCCGAGGTGTGTTGTAAGGCGTTCGAGGTTTCTTGCCTGGCGTGTCAGATTTGTGTGTCGGCGGAAGAATACTGCAGCCGCTCGCCCAACACCTTTGGATGCAAGCGCTTTGTGCCTGAAGAACCATCCGTAGAGCGCGGAAGCGGCGCCGATGCGATCAATTCCACGTCGTTGGGAGAGGTGTACAACGGTACGCACGACGTCATGATGCGGTTCGACCAGATCAAGCTCAACCTGTCGGACGCCGGATTCGAGGCTGGTGGCAAGATGAACCCGGTTATCAGGGTGCTGTGCAACGGTACTGAAGACTGTGATCTTCAGATCGAGGTTGTTCAACAGCAGCCCAACAAAACATGCGTTGTCTCGTTCGATGATACGTCGTCAGACATGACCTCTGATGACATGGATTTTGGGTTCAAGGATGACGGAGATTCTGTGTTGTCAAAGATGCAGTCAGGCCTGAGAGACTCCATGAAGGCCGAGAAGGACACAAAGATCGTCGGTCGGCTGCAGAGTCTGTCCTTCATGGGCAACGTTCCCGAGTCTGGCGCCAAGCGAGAGAAGGCGGACCGCCTTGCAGACTTCCTGTCAAAGGCGAGAGAAGACCGCGACGCTTTCATGCGGGGCGAGTCCGTGGCGCGCAAGCTCGTTCAAACCCGCAAGATGAAGAGCAACCTCAAGTCCAAGCTGACGCGCATGGTATCATCTTGCTTTCAAGACACCATACTGGAGGACAATGTCACCGACACCGAGCTCGAGGATGCGTTCATCTCCTTCAACTACTCTCGCAAGCTTGGCAATGGCAAGTTCAAACCGGGTGGCTTGGGCGACATCGACATCAGAAACTTTCCAACCAAGCCTGAGCGGCCGAGCGACGGATGGGGCGACTTCAACGACATTGGCTTTCGGTTTCCGAACAGGTTTCCAGATACGGGCAACGGAGCGAACCAAGGAGAGGGCGGGGTTCCTGGGGGAGAGAGGCGCTTGTCGGAACAGGGCGACACTTCGAATGGCAACGGCGGGGTGGTTCCAGTCGACGAAAAGCCCAAGATACTCTGCTTACACGGAGGAGGTGGCAACGGTGCCGGCTTCCAGTCGTCCATTACACACATAGAACAGAGCCTTTCGCAATTCGAATTCGTGTACGTCGACGCACCGGAAGCCGGAGGTCTGTGGGTGATCGACCCTCCTGGTGGCAAGGACCAACCTACTACAAGTTCTACAATTGACGCAGCATCGTATCAACTTCTGGATGGCATTGTGCAATCTCAAGGACCATTCTACGGAATCCTAGGCTACTCACAAGGTTCCATGTACAGCGTGGCCTACATGGCGCACGCCCCTGTCAACACGTTCCAAATGGCAATACTGTTTTGCGGATATCTTCCCGAAACGCACACTGGCATCATGAACCGGGTCACGGCTGTAATGCCATTGGATGTTCCCGCTTTTGTGTTCATGGGTGCTCTCGATACCGTGATCACAAACAGCCAGACGAACAGCCAGGCAGCTGCGTTTTCCAATGCAACTGTCGTCACAAGCAGCGTTGCCGCACACGCACCACCGGCACAGTCGGACCCAACTTACCAGCAGCTTTTGTCCTGGGCTGCATTGGCTGCAACAGCTTCATCCCCGAATCCGCCACCCATCATCTCGGCTTCTCCGCCAACATCGCCGCCACCGCCTCCACCATCGTCACCGCCATGCATCTCGACGAGCGCAACCATCAGCGCGTCGGGCGGCGCGTCGGGCGGCGTGTACCACATCGACGGAGTATCGACTCCTTTGTCATACGGATCCTGCACGCTTCAGCTTTCCATTACGGCCGGAAGCGCACACCCACTGCGCTTCCATCACGAAGGTGGCGACGATTCCTGCCTTCCGACACTGATGATGATGGAAGCTGGAGAGTCGACTTTGGCTGGCATGAGCATCAACCTCGCTGGGCCACTGGACGGCGGCATCACCCACCAGTACGTGTACGGCAACTGGCAGGCCATGTTTCCCAACAACGCCTCGTGCCACTCACATGCCATTAGTCTTGTGTGTGGCTACCATGGATACATGGGCGGCCAGAACAGGCTTGTGTGGAACGACCAGTGCACCACTTCGCCTCCGCCTCCATCGGCGTCGCCGCCGCCACCGCCGTTGGCGTCGCCTCCGCCAAACGCTACCAGCCCCCCTCCACCCGAAGCTGCGAGTCCTCCTCAACCCAGTCCGCCTCCGGCACCCCCGCCCCCTGGCGTGCCACCTCCGCCCCCGCACCCGCCACCCCAGCCACCCTCCGAGGAGGCAGACTATGTTGTCACGTTTACCACCACAATTGCCGGAGACCAGAGCTCGTTCGACGCCGAGACTTACAAGTTAAACCTCGCCAACGCGACCGGTACGAACGCCTCAAACATTGAGCTTGTGATCACCGCAGGAAGCATCGTCGTGACGGCAACCATCACCACCGACACTTACTCTGCGGCCACCAATGTCGAGACCGTCCTGGCTCCGTTGCAGAACGACACCTCTACGGCAAGCACACTCCTTGGAGTGGCGGTGGAGGCCGTTCAGCCTGTGTCCGTGGGTGCCGTGGCGTCGCCGTCGCCTCCCGGAACACCCGCCTCTCCACACACACCACCCGCAAGCACGACCTCCCCTCCAAGCGCGTCGCCACCTCCTCCGAAAAAGGAAGATGACGACCCTCTGATGGTGTCTATCATCATTGGGGTGGCCGCGCTCACGGTTCTGTCCGCTTTCGCGCTCAGCCTGGTGATGTACCAAAGGCGACAGATGACTTACAATCGCATCGACCCGAACGCGACGCCCAAGCCTTCACGGCAAGCAGCCCCCCTTCTGGCGCTTCAAAAGTAAGTGTTTTGAATGGATACCACGCTTAATACATGCTATGGGCTACTCTTGCTGCGACTGGTCCTGTGCCTCGAGCAACTCAACGGCATCCGACTCTGCACCGGACACCACTTCAGAAGCCCCCGCCACGCCGCTACTGTACGACGCCGCTCCCTTGAGCACTAATGGAACTGCATACGCGGCACCCACTCCGAGAACGGTCACGCCGGCGGCAACAGAGATAACGACCGCAGTCACTGAAAAGCCGTCGTCCTCCGTCTGTGGAGGCGGATGCGGAGCGGGTGGTGGTGGCGGCGGGCTTAGACGAGGTGGGGCAGGAGGGGAAGGCGACGTGTCTGGTGACCTGGGAGGTGGCGGAGGCCTTTGAGGCTCGTTGTCTGGGATCCGGGGAGGGAACAATGGGTGTGGCGGCGGGTCGTGTGGCGGCGGGGGACTTGGGGTCGGAGGCGGACGCGGAGGCGGCCTCGGCATCGGCGGCGGATGGGACTCGTAGCATAGGTCTTGCCCCTCGGAGTCGGTGTAGCATTCGTACACGTCTGGTTGTTGGTCTATGCGACACACGCCATTGTCCTCGTAGCACGCCCTGTTTGATGGAACAGAAAATACAAAGCCAGCTATTTTGTAGTAGGAGCACCCGAACGAGCACGGTTTGTGTTCGCTCTCAAAGTTGATGGTGAGCGGGTTGCTGTATGTGCTGATTGAAACGTCGTCTTGCATAACAAACGTAAATGAGCTCGTGCGCGTTGCTTGCGCGGCGTCGTCATAGTATCTAAACCAGATCCTCTCTCCGACTGTGCCGAGGGTGCCAATGTTCCAACCCAAAGAAACGTTAGTTCCTATGCCCCTCACGACGCCGTCAGGGCCCACTGTGGCGAGCTGGTCGCACGCCGAATGTGGACCGTCGGGCCAACCGTACACATTACCATCCAATGTTATGCGTATACCAGACGCAGTTGCACTGGCGTCGTGGTTGCTCAAGTCTCCCTCTACAAAGTGAGGCACACACGCTTCTGCACTGGACAGTGTCAGCAACACTAACGCAAAGCTGCTGCGAAAAGTGTCCATGTTCCTCTACCTCACTCTCTCTACCAATGCGTTATGGCGCTGCCGCGTGCTTCGATAGCGACGCGCTGCGCGGGGACCCAGCATGAGCGGTCCCGTGCTCTCTGTCGGCTATGCCGGCCTGGGGCTCAGTCAGAGTCGCCCTCCTCGCCCTCGTCGGAGACCATGTCCGTGGGCGGGTCGGCGTTGATGGTTCCGGCATCTTCCTTCTCCAGCAGCGCGCAGTAGAGGCGAAAGCCGGCCATGTGGTTCTTGGCGTACTTGGCCGCGGGTGTCTTGAGAGACGGGTTGGCCGCCACGATGGCCAGGCCAATCCGCTTGGCGATGCCCTCGGCGCGCAGCTGGTTGCCCTTGACAAACTCCGACTTGAGCGCGAAGCCGGTGGTGCTCACGAACTTGGCAACGTAGCCGCAGTACTTCATCGCGCTGCTGTCGCCCTTCGCGCCGACGGGCACCCCGTCGCGGATCGCAAGGACGCGGCAGTGCGCGCTGATGGCGCTGGCGTCGAGCTGGTCGGGGTCGGAGATCTCATCGGCGTCGAACTCGGTGAAGACCTTGCGCAGGATGCGCTCGCGCTGCGGGTCGCTGTCAAAGTGGCTGCGCTTGCGGCCCGCGTCGGTGATCTTGCGCATGCAGGAGCCGGTAATGCGAACGGGTGGGTTCTTCTTCGGGTTCTTGAGGTTGCCGGTGTCGAAGCTGGCCTTGTTGCGGTTGAGCTGGATGTCCTTGGCGCGCTCGGAGGCCGGGCCCTTCTTGGCGATGGTCTTCTTGGGCTTGGACGACTTGCCGGAGCAGCGGCTGCCACTGCCGCCGCTTGCGAGCGCAAGCGCGTTGGGGTTGGGGTCCTGCTCGCCGATGACCGAATCCTCGTAGTCGGAGTCGTCGTCGTCGTCGTCGACCTGCATCGCGTCCGGCGGCGCGTTGAAGGCCGCCATGCCAGCGAGGGCGTTCTCGGGAGGGTCGTCGGTCGGGTCCTGCAGCCACTGCAGCAGGTCGTCCGCGGTCGACTCGGGCTCCTCGGCAGGCACCGGGGCCGCGGCGGGCAGCTCGTCGAAGGTGTCGGTGCCGCGCGCGTGGCTGAGTGAGATGATCACATCGGAGGCACCGTCGGTCGGGCGGGCAACAAAGGCGTTCCACGGCTGACGGCACGTGGGGCACTTGGCCTCGGTGTTGTACGCGTCGGCCTTCTCCGCCATGGTGTAGGCGCAGAGGGCGCAGAGCTTGGGCCGCGAGGCGTTGCAGGGACACTCCGGCAGGATCTTGTGAACGAACTCGGTGGCCGGCTTCTTCTCGTGGCAGACGACGCAGTCGAGGTTCAGGATGGGCATGTTGGCCCACGGGACCGGGTGGCGGCCGGTGGTGTCGCGGCACTTGCCACAGAGGTACTTGCCGCCGGAGGTGGGCTGGTGGCACTTGTCGACGCAGTGCCAGTGGTTCCAATCGTCGCACTCGTCGCACTGGGTCAGGATGCCGGACTCGTCGCAGATGGTGCACTTTTCGTTGTCGAGCGGAGCGTCGTCGACGGGAAGCGGCGCGGCGGCCATCATCGAGACCTGGGGCATCGGAGCGCGGACGTCGACGGCCGTGGAGGACATAACTGGTTGATAGGGTTGCCTGCGAGGGGGCGGGAGCACATGGGCGGTCAGTGGTCGGGAAGGAAGGAGGGAGTCGTGGCGCCCGAGGTCCGAGGGCCTCAGGAGCGGGTCACGCGGCCAACGGTCGAAACTGCCTTTCGCGGGCGAGTGCGCACGGAATTGGGCGGGCGTTTGAATTTGGAAAGGCAAGCGGCCGTTTGGAGGGTTTCGGCGGGAGGGTGGGTCGTGGCGCCCTGGTGGGTCGTGGCGCCGGGGTCCCAAGACCTCAGGAGCGGGTTGCACGGCTAACTGCCAGAATGGTCGTTGGCGGGCGGGCACTTACGTTTGGGCAGTTGATTTGTAACGAATTCCATCATTGGAACGATTTCGTGGCCAAGGGTCGGTGGGCATGGTCGTGGCGCCGGGACCCCCTCTGCGGGCGGTGCGTTGCCATATGGTGTGAACCGGCGCCACGACCTCCTTGCCCATTTCGTTGTTTCACTGGCCCATATGTGGAGATGAGCGTGAATTCATTAGAAGGGTCGACTGTGTGTCACACCGAGTATTGCGTCGGATCCGTGCAGTCTACTTGCAACCTGCTTCTGAGGGTATGTCGTGGCGCCGGAAAAGCATCGACGTCGGGGCCGAGTCCGCAAGGCCACTCGGTAACCACCGCCGCGGGCCACCGCCGCCTTCCGCAAGAAGAAACCCAACACCTGGACCCACGTCAGTGCCTCACCGAATGCCTTCCGCGGCATACATGAACAGCCAACAGCTGGAAGAGGCGCGCAGGCTTCACCAGTATAACGTCAAGCGTGCCCGGGTTGCTGCTCTTCGTCAGAAGGAGAGGGACCAGGCGAACTACGAGGCGCGCATGCAGCGCGAAAGGGACCAGCGTGCATGCGAGCAGTCCCAGCTGGACGCTCAGCAAGCGGCAGCTCAGTCCCGTGCCACCGAATCTCAAAGGAAGCGCCCGATTCAAAGCACACAGACTGCGTCTCAGAGCCGCACCATCTCTGCCGGCGGCAAGCGTTCCAAACTCGACCACCCGCAGCCGTTGCTAGTGTGGAACGAGGAGAGCGCTTTTGGCCCTCACACCCGCGAGGCACTCGTCGAACGCGCTCTCCGCGAGGGGTGTCCCGAACCCAAGGAGGCAGACGAGGCGATGATCCGGAGTGCGATCCGAGACGGCCTTGCAATCCGCGCGGACTCCGACGGTGCCCACTTCTACACGAACGGTCTCGATTCCGATGCATGGACTAAGGCCTCCAAATGGAAGGAGTTGGTGTCCGGGCTCCAGTTAGTCGAGGACAAGGACCATCGCACTCGCATCGTAGCCGACGGCGGAAAGAGCTGCACGAAGATTGGGCAGGGAACCTTCAACATCGTGCTTTCCTACCCTCCGATGTATGTGTCGAGCGAGCTGCCTTCAAACCTAGCGTGGCGCGTGACGCGTCCAGACAAGGACGAGGCGGGCGACCATCGGTACCAGAGCATGAACACCACGGTGGGAGAGCTCAAGAACGCGCTGTTTGCGTCGAGCAACCGTATCGGTGTGTCCGTATACGGGGTGGCTGCATTCGAAGCCATGCGCCCTGGTCGGACTATGCGTCATGGCATCGTCATGGCCATGCAGCGCGCAGAGTGCGACTTGATCCGTTCGTTGGACGGCATGCGCACCGAGGCAGAGGGGTCCGAGGCCGCTGAGAAGATGATCGACTTGCTGTTCAGTGTGTCGCGCATGGGCATCGCATTCACCGACATAAAGCCGGGTAACGTGTTGGCGTTCAAGGACAAGGACGGCTCTGTATTCTACCGCCTCACCGACTACGACCCGGCATTCTTCATCGTCACTGACAAGGACTGGCGATCGCTGCTTCTCCTCAACCTCGCGTTCCTGTCTGCTCACGTGCACAACACCGACTTTGGCGCAGCTGGCCGCGGCTGGGCCAAGACGGTTGCTCCTGTGCTGCGACAGCTCATACGCCACCGCAGCAAGTACGAGAGCGAATGGCTGTTCGCTGCGAGAAGTGTTGCCATCGATTTCAGGGAGCCACGAAGCCTGTCCGACTTTGAGCTGCAGAGGAACGTCACGTCCATGTGGTATTCCTACTTTGTGAAGCGCTGTGGCAGCGGAAGCAGGGCCTCGAGGTTCAAGTGGGGGCGGCTGAAAGACAACAAGCGCGACCTGGACGAGCACTGGAAGGAGCCCTGTCGGCGCGACTCGTGGCCCAGGAACTGGACTGAGGCACCAGAGACCGACGACACCCCCTTGGTGAAACAAATGGTGGACTTTGCTTTAGAATATTGTTAACATATGCTCATGCTCATGCTCCTATCCTACCTACCTAACGACGGCACAATGACATGGACATGCAGACGTACACACGGAGTGGATCGGTGGGTTATGGGTGGTAAGGTGGGCGGAACCGGCCTCCAAGGCTCAGATGTCCGACTTGGAGAAGGTGGCATATGTGAACTGGGTGGCAATGCGAGCCACGATGGCAAAGACTTCGGACTGCGCTTGCTTTGGTACACTTGCGATGCATCGCGACAGGGTGCAGAGTCCTCTGTGTGAGCTGGAGTGTAGCGTCTTTGCGAGCCTGTTGCCTCCCGTGCCTCGTAGAACCGGCAGCGCGTCCGCGAGCGTCGGACACTTTGGTACTAAGACTGTTCCATTTTCAAGCGTTACTCCACGCTTGAAGGCGTAAAGCACCCCGCAAATGAACGGTCTGTAGGCGTCTGTGCCCCTGCGCGCGTTGGTCATGTACGGCGTCGCGCAGGCCGCGGACCAAAGCGAGACGATCAAGGATGAGCAGAGAGACCTGAACTTGGCTGTGCGAATGTTGTCTGTGCTCAAAGACTGGTCTTGCTGCTGCCTCGCTTTTGCGCTCACGGTGCGTGCCATAAGAGACAAGTTGTGGATCTCGTCCAGGCTGGGCGCCTTGCCAGAGACGACACAATTCTTCACGTACTTCTGAACCGACTTGGTGAACACGAAATGCTCATCCCGCATGCGGGGGTCGGGAGGAGCACACTTCCGCTCAACCTTGCCCTGGGGCGCCTTGTTTTTGAAGCAGGACGCCCTCTTGTGGTCGATCATCTTGGTGATGACACCCTCTGCCTCTGCATGCAGGTGGTTGCGTGTCTCGTAGCAATGGACGTTCTTTTTGCTGCATCGGGAGCGCTTGGATGAGACCTCCTCATCTGGCTCCTCTCCCACGCAGCGGGCCCCTCGCTTTTGAACGCGCTTCAAGGGCATTGCGTTCTCTCTGTCGTGCTCGTTGTTGAATGCATCGTCGTCCCAACTGGCCTCGGCAAAGTCAAATGCCATGCGCGAGGCCGCCACAGGGTCGGCGCGCTTTGTCCACTTGCCATGCAACAGCTCCCCGCAATTCTGGTCGGGGTCGCCGCTCTTCTTCCCCGTGCCACCGTTGAGGTCGAAGAACTGTTCCGTGTGCTCGGGTCCATGCTCGATTCCCGTGTATTTGCAGACCATCACCCGGTCCTCGTTTGGCTCGAGGTACGGACACAGCTTGCCGCTGCGGCAGACGTGGATGTCTCCGCACGGCAGGAAGCCCATGATTTTAGTGACGTTGCGGGCTTTGCCGGTGTCATAGTAATCGTCTGAGTCTTCGGAGTCGGACGAGTACTTTGGGTCGGCAGACTCAACTGGCATGCACTGTCTGATGGTGTCCAGCTCGTCCCAGATTCGCTGCATTGCCTCATCGTCATAGTCGCCGCTCGACTGCGGGTCGACGTCGACGGTGGGTGACGAGGCGTCAGCGACCACCGGTTGCTTGCATGCGCTCGCGTCCGATGGTGCTGGTGAACCAAGGCAAAACTTTTCTGGTGACTGTATATTCACAGGCTTTGTCCTCGAAGTGGAGGGAGGGGTTTCAAGGCCCATCAAAGCGTGTCCCATCCCCTCCCTGATTCGTTACAGTGTGTAGAGAAACAATCAGTTTTAGCGGTGGCAACTTTGACAAGTATCCGAGTTTAACACGTGCATACTATCACATGATCCCAGCCGCCCGTAAGGTCCTCTCTCCCCCCCCGTTGTGCCCAATAAGGCAGTTTCAAATGCGGGCCGCGTACGCACCCACTGGAAGCGTCTCCGTTTAAGACAACGGATACTCTGTTTTCCACACAATGCCCGTCTAGAAGCCACGAATGGCCGAGGCGATCTCGCCCTCGAGCGTGCCCTGGGAGGCACCAAGGTAGGAGTGGCCAGTGTCACTCTGGGAGATCTTGCTTGAACCAAATCCCTTGGCACTGCCGCGGACGAACGACATAAGCTGGTCCTCCATGGAGTGCATGCCACGCGACGCGTTGGAGGTGACGGCGGTGAGGTTGGAGTCGGCCCCGGTGGCAGCCGCCGCCACGTCGGGCATGGCCTCGTCCTTGGTAGCCGCGACCTCTCGCGACGACAGCTTCGAGAAGTCAAACTTGTCCTTGATGACGCCGGCCTTGGCGAGCTCCTCCTGGAGAGCACCATTGGCGGTCTGGAGCTCGTTGCAGTGGGTCTCGAGCTCGCTGATGCGCTGCAACTTGGCAGAGTCGGCAGTCTTCATCTCCTCGAGCTCCTTCATGGTGGTTCCGAGAGTTCCCGCCTTCTCCGACGCAACCGAGGCCTCCTCGCGTGTCCGCTTGAACTGGGCGGATGCGCAGGACATGACACGGGCCAGCGGCATGGCGGTCTCGAGCGAGTTGCTCTCGTGGCACGAACGGGACCAGTCGACAAGCGGCTTCATGTCCTCGGCGTGGTCAGGGTGGTCCTTGATCAGGGCCTCCATGTACGAGTTGATATCCGGCTGAAGCTTGGCGATCACCTCGCGCTGCTTCTGATCATGCGTAGACTTGAAGACCTTGAGCTTGGCAGCCTCCTCAGCCTTGGCAGCCAGATCCGCCTTCAGCTTCTCGACGTACTCCCTGGTGAAGCCATCTCCTGACTCGACAGCGGGTGTGGAAGACTCGTCAGCCATGGTGGTATCTACCTGCCTCTTCTGACACTTGTGTGCTTCTGGTGGTTTATCAAGGTGTGGGATGGAACAGGGGTTTAGCGGGGGCGGATGGCGGAGCGCACCTGCTGAAAATCTCCTAGACTTTCGCGTGTTTTTACCGTCGATCGTATCGATGTAACAGCCAGGCCTGCGGGGCTCGTTGCAGACGCTCAGTTCCTGCTGCTCCTTGTAAAGAGAGCGACCGCCGGTGTCCTGCACGACGTCGGTCCCCAGCGAGAGACCCTGGTTGCTGCCGTTGCGGATGCTCCTCTCTACCTGGGGGTCGGTCACCACCCCAGCCACACGGAGTTCACCGTTGCGACCTTCCCAGCTTGCTTGGCAGTAGCCAACCTTTTTACCCGCGTTGTGTTCGTACAAAAGTGGCAATCCTCCATTTCTACCAAGGTCGGTCAGACCAACCTCGGCCGCAGACAGGTTGGCAATATCCGGATCGCTTACGCCGGGAGGCGGGTGGGCCGTCCCACGAAACGCTAGAACCATAACTACGCGTGTTGCGTGCACAGTCTCAACCCCAACATCAACGACTACTTAGCGGGCATATTGTTCATGCACACTGCCGCTTTGCAGCAAAGGACGTGAGGGTGGCAAGCGTGCGCTTAAGCGACTTCACCACGTCGGAGTCCTCCGCTACCGGAGGGGCTTGAACCACTGGCAGTACCAGGGGCGAGGCCACGCAGGGAGCCGGTTGGGGTGGCGGGTCGTCGACCTGCTCCGTCGCCTTCTTCTCAACCAGAAAGTTCAACTTCCTCTCAAATTCCTTGATTGCGGTGATTGCCGTTGTGTTCTCTGTCTTGAGAGACGTCACCTCTGCCTTGAGAGACGCCACCTCTTGCTTGAGCTCTTCCGTCGTCCTTTGCAGTGTGGTGTCGCCCGCAGCACCACGAGGCTTGGCCGACTCTCGCAGTCGGAGTGGCTCTCGATTGAACGAGGTGGACTGCACGTGCTCGGGGTCTTTGACGAGAAGCACAGACACGTGCTCCTTGTCCACAAACAGCACGGTCACCCAAGGGAAGAGCAACAGCCTTGCGAGCGAATCCTTGTGAAGGCGTGGCACGACAGTCTGGAAGCCCACGAGCTTGGCGTTGGATATTCGACCGTCGGTGTCGCGAGTAACAATGGCCAACGCCTGGTGGTCCACAAGGCATTTGCCAAGCACCGACACTGCGGTCACGGGAGTCATATTCGAAGTGCAATTTGATGCACAACTGTCGGCCACGAGCCTGGCGTCATCGGGGTCGAATATGGCTCTTGCCACCGTCTCCATAACGACCTTGGACTCCGTACCGGTCAAGTCGCAGACCGACTTGGTGGCATACGACCTGTTCAAATCCTTCACGACAGCAGTGAGTGTGAAAGGCTCTGCGTCGGCCACCTCTCGGTTCTCGATGTCAGTACACTTGTTGTTGCGAGCGCGGACAAGGTAGGCTGTCTCGTCGCTCTTGGCGGAATCCACGGCACTCTCGTTGGTCGACTTGTACGCGAGGCCGCTGTAGTACTCCGCAATGGGCTCGCCCTGCTGGTCGAAAGCGTCATCGCACGCGCAATGTAGTATGATGCTTGCAATCCACGACAGCACAGGGTTGTTGTCTAGCAGCGTGTTTGCTGACTGGAAGCGCTCGTCCATCGTAGGCTCGACGATCTCGTCCTTGCGAGGCAGACTCGAATCGGACGACCCGACGAATGCCATCATGATGCTCTTGTGCTGGGAGTAGGTCTTCATGAGATCACGTGTGCCCTTTGGAAGAACGGCCAGATCGTCCACCAGGCGATCTCTGACTGCCTTGAACTCGGACTCATTCTCTGGAGCCCGGAGGGAAAGGAAGGGCGTGACTCCGTGCCTAACCACTCGGTAGCAATCCTCGCCTACCAGGTGTTGTGGAGTGCCACCAAGACCGGCGCTCCTCACGCCGGTTGCGGCCTCTCTCCTCCACTGAGCAAACTCGTTTGCTTCAGAGCCCATGACGTACTCTGCCCACGTGTCGGACTCGCAAAACGCAGAGTCGTAAAACTCAGCCTCCAGCTTGGCAATCGGGACGTTGCCCGCGTGCAGCACGAGCCCACCCTTGATGTTGGAGTAGAGGATGCTCACAGGGAACTTGCACATCTTAGTTTGCATCATAGCACCGCCTACGACATGAATGCCGCGCACTTCGTGCATGTTGTGCGGGCCTCGGAGTATTCGTGCCTCACAGCTGTCGCTGTAGAGGAAGAGCTCGCCGGGAAACATGGAGTCCGTACCAAGCAGGGGCGGCAGGCAAGAGATGGAGTCTGCGTTGCCAGTGAAAGCCGCCATCCGCACCTTGTCCAGCGGCGAGATGGCCTCCTCGACGCATATGCACTCCTCGGCGCCGGCCAGCTTACGCCCTAGCCTGCACAGCACATCGGGGAGCGTGAGTCTTGGCTGGGACATCTTGCTCCATGCGGTAGTGTATAGGATCGGTGCGCGATGCAATCTTGTCTATGGGCACACCCCATGTGGCGCCGGGACTGAGGCGAGCTGCCGGACCACCCGGCGCCACGTCGGGACGCCTCGGGCGACTCCGACGAGGAGTGAGCGCGTGTGGGTTGCGCTTACCGCAAAGGTCCGGTTTAAGCCGACAGACCGCTCGGCGCGCGATAAGCAAGAACCGTTTCGCTAGCTCTGATAGACGCCATTGTGTCTTCTTTGTCGATAAGGGGTAGACATGGCTCAGTTGATAGAGCAAGAGATGGAGACTGTAAGGGTGGTGTTTGGTTCTAACGGTCCATCATTTGAAAGTCCAAAATCAATCCCAAAGTATGATTCCATCGGCGTAAATGCTAAGGCATCGGCATGGCAGCGCAACTGGAGCTGGATAGTGGGTGTCGCGGTGCTTTTGATTTTGGGTGGAGGCGGTGCAGCTGCGGCTGTGGTCCTCACGGGAAGCGGCACGACCGCCAGCAACGAGCCGGATCCACCGGCCCCTCCGGCTCCACCCGGATTTGCATATGAGCACACCGTGACCTTCGCAGCCACTGTGGCCGGTACGGTGAGCGACTTTAACGCACCGGCATACAAGACGAGGATGGCGGCCATCCTTCCCGGTGTGTCAGAGGGGGACATCACCATCATGGTACAAGGCGGAAGCGTGCAAGTCACGTCGATCATCAAGACCATGGATCGCGATACGGCTACCAGAGCTGTAGACACCATCGAGTCATACGACACTGTCGCCCTGTCCTCCGCACTCGCCGTGACGGTGGAGAGCAAGCGCACGCCAACCATTGCGGTAGAGCAGGTTCAGTTCTTTCCTCCTCCGTCATCTCCTCCGCCGTCTCCTCCGCCGTCTCCCGACCCTCCTCCAGAACAGCCACCATGCTCACCTCCTCCTTCTCCGCCCCCATTGCCGCCTCCGTCTCCCCCTCCCAGTCCAAGCCCACCACCACCGAGTCCGTCTCCGCCTCCGCCGTCCCCGCCCGTTCCGTCGGCACCGCCCGTTCCGTCGGCACCGCCACCGTCGCCACCCGAGCCGGCCACTCCGGAGGGCTTCCCCGATCGTCCTCCGCCAAGCCCGCCTCCGCCCCCTTCTCCCCCGCCCCCCAGCCCGCAACCAAGCCCGCTCCCGTCTCCCCCGCCTCCGAGCCCGCCGCCGCCGTCGCCGCCGTCGCCTCCGCCGTCTCCCGACCCTCCTCCAGAACAGCCACCACCTTCGCCGTCCCACCCGCCTCCAATGCCGCCCCCACCACCGTCCCCGCCGCCTCCAACACCGGTCACAAACTTCTTCAACGAGCGCACCGCCACCTCCAGCATGTTCTGGGGCGGCAACGGTGTGATTGCGTCCTACTCAAGCACTGTTAATCCGTCTGGACAGGCCTACACGTACCTCGAATGCCTTGAACTCTGCCGCCAAAACGAACCGTGTAAGTACGCCATCTGGGCACACGGCACGATCGCCGACTCCCAGTGCGAGTCGCCTTTGACCGACGGTCAATACACTTACGGGTGGCGCACCACTCCGTTGACTCAAGTGTGCTTTCTCTACGAGCAGTATCAGAACCGACCATCGGAGTCCATCTACAGCGCGATAAGCTGCAGGGACGGCACGTACCGGCACTGGGTTAAGGCCAACATGCCTCCGACGCCACCGCCGTCCCCTTCCCCGCCGTATCCTCCTGGCTCGCCGCCGCCTCCTCCCAGTCCGCCACCGTCTCCGCCAGGCCCGCCGCCATCGCCTCCGCCACCTCCGCTGGTGTCGATGGACTGCAGCATACCCGGAGGCCCTTCTGCGCACGGCATTACCATCGTGGAGGTGGAGGGCATTCGATACGACGAGACCGGCTCGGGCGCGTGGCCTCACTCTGACCAGCCCATGTGGGTGTGCAACAACGAGTGCAAATTCTCAAACCCGTGCAACAACTTACCCGACTCGATCAATCGATGCAACGAGCCAGGGCAGAACGACAACTGCGATTTCTCGAACACGATCTCGTGCATCACCACCGAGTGTGCCGGCAGTGGCGGCTTCACCAACCCCGGCGACAACCCCGTGTACTGTACGCCCGGAAGCGACTGCTCCGACTGCGGCATTTACAAACGCCCTTTCAAGTTCAAGTACCTCGGAGTCGAGTATTCGCGCGGCGCGTACTACATTAGAGGCACGCGCGATACCTCTTCGTGGAGCTGCTGCGACGACGAGTACCCTTGGATGCTCAATGGCAACGACCTCACCGGAGCCTGCGTCTTCGACCCACCGCCATCGCCGCCGAGCCCGCCTCCTCCGCCGCCTCCCCCACGCTTCAACCCGATGGTCGACGTCTCATGCGCACCCGCCGGCACGTTTGTGTGCTACGACGATCCCACAAAGGGGTGGAACCAGGATAGCAACACCGCTGTGGACAATGCGGAGGGCACGGCGTACGAGTGCGACGTCAGCATCGGACCACCCAACTGGAACACCGACGCTGGCCAGTGCAACGACGGCACAGACTACGATGCCAACCACAACTGCCAGGTGGGATACGATTGCACCATGTGCGGCGTCTACTACGTCAGTGGCGGCCAGCTGAACAAGGTCTGGGGCACGCAGTGCAGCGACGAGGGCATCGGCTGCATCAGTCGCGTTGCGGGGTGCTTGGATGGTGGGGTGTCTGGACAGTGCAACTGGAACTGCTGCGAGGAGTATTGCGACCAGTTTGGCCTGCAGGGCACCGGGTGCCCGGCGTGCTAGAGGTACATAGTAGATCTAAAAATATAAGTGTGAATAAAGCACATACTGTGAAATCTCGAGCGATCTGGTTGACGAACCGCGTCATATC
>TARA_B110001450_G_scaffold6610_1_pt1 | contig 18051 bp, 7 predicted proteins | sample TARA_B110001450 | Tara Oceans TARA_B110001450 (sample SAMEA4396538) | marine metagenome | biome: Polar Biome; feature: [SRF] surface water layer (ENVO:00010504); material: water (ENVO:00002006), including particulate matter (ENVO:01000060) such as... | depth 5 m | reverse complement strand
GAAGAAGCACCATCACCAGTAGAAGAAGAAGCACCAGTAGAAGAAGATACTAGTTATATACTAAAAGAAGACGATGAAGAATTAGTTAAAAATTTTTTTGATACAAACCTTAAAGAACTTGGGAAAAGTAACCCTCCAACAAATAACCCTTTAGAACAATCAAACGAAAATTTAAAAAAATTAGGTAGAAATTATGAGACATTAAGTGATTTGATTAAAGAGGTAAAAGGTGGTGTAGGAACAAGAAACAATCCCTCACCTAAACCCATATTTACCTGGGAAAATTTGGAAGAAAAAAAAAATAAAGCAATACCTTGTTTGTTATGGATAATAGATTATCATTTATTAAGATTTTATTTAGAAAATAAAATTTTATTTTATCATGGCGCCCCAGAACAACCTGAATGGATTATGTGCTATGCAAATTTGAACTTTTTATTTCCTTCAAAAGATCATAAGGACGATTCAGTAAATCTATGGAACCAAAAAATAAATAAACAAAAAATAAATCAGATAATAAAAGATTTTACTATGGATTGTCTAGAAGTACTTAAAAATCATACTGAAAAAAACTCTACTGAATATGAAAAATTTTTAAAAATTATTGAAAAATTTCCTATAACAGGTGGAGATATAAATAATGTTATGGCACAGAACTTTTCTTTAACTACTTATATAACATATTATACACCAAAAAAAAATCCATTTAAGAAGGAAGAATATGATTTCTATAAGTGGAAAATGTTTGAAATTATGGAAGGTGAAGAAAATTTATATGAAGAAAAAAAAGAAGTGCCAGATGACTCAACCCGACAAAAGTATTTTGATAATCTTAAAATTAAAAGATTGGCAGGTGGAAATATAAATAATTTAATAGAACCTTCAACAATAGATAAAAATAATACAGAATTAAATGAATTTGTAATAAATGTAAATGATAGATTTAGAGAATTAAATGAAGAATTTTGTATAAATTGTGATAGAGAACAACAATTAAAAAAATTAAATGAATTATTCAAGGTTAATAATATGGATGAAACGGAATTATATGAAAAATATGATATAAGTATTAGAGATTTAAATTTATATATTTATTTAAATTTATTAGAATATATTCAAAATAGTTCATTAAAAGATAAATATAAAATAATATTTTTAAATTCTATAGAAACAGTTATTATTGAACATATATTATATAGCATATGGTTTTTTATGTTTTCTGATAGTTATGTATTTGATGAATTTAAGAATAAAATAAATAATGGACATTTTAAAATAGAAACAATTATAAGATATATACGTCATAAAGAAAAAATAAAATTTTCAAAAATAAATAAAAATATTTTAGAAAAATATTATAAAAATATATTGACAAAATTTGTATATAATATTAAAGTAAATAGAGATTATTATAATAATAATAAAATTAATAAAAACAATTCTATTGAGAGTTTATTAATAAAATATAAAAATAATAAATATGATAATAAATATTTTATTAATAGACAAAAAGAATTGAAAGTATATAATAATTTAATAAGCATTGTTAATATTAAGGATAATATTAATATAGATGCAACATATAATAAAAAAATTGTTAATTTATTAAATATAGTAATTAAGGTAATTTTATTTTATAGAAATTTATATATATATATAAATGATATTTGTAAGTTCTTTTCTATAAATAATTCAAGAAATTATAACGAGGTCAAATATAATATTAATAATTTTTCTTCATATTTAAATGTTAAAGAGTTTATGAAAAAACATTTTATTAAAAATAAAAGATTAGTTATTGATAATGAAATTATAATTTGTAAATCTATTAAAGATTTTAATAAATATATAAACAAATTATTAAGTAAATTAAATAAATTAAATTTAGAATTTTTAAAAGAAACATGGGATTTAATAGAATTAAAATTAAGATTATTAAATATATTTACTGATTTTGAAATAGAATGTATTAAATTAATTATATGTAATGATTATAATTCTACATTATTAAAAAAAGGAAATAAATTTATTCATAATTATACAATACATAAAAAATTATTTAAAAAAAATCTAAATATACTTAAAGTAGATTATACAAATATAACAAAATATAATTACAATATAAAAAATTTAGACACAAAATTTACAGGAATAGAATTTAAAAATCTTATAAATATGGATAACTGTTTAGGATATTTTAAATAATATTATTCAATATAATCTATTCAATATAATCTATTTAATATAATCTATTTAATATAATTTAAGTATATATAAATTAATATATATAGTATAATATGTTGAATAATATAGAATTTGTAGAATATAATGAAAATGTAAATGATAATGATAATTATAAGAAAATAAAAAAAGAAACAATAATATTAACGGATTATATATCAAATACAAAAATTTATGATAATAAATTTAGTTCATTGATTATAAAAAATAGTTATATTGGTACGAATATTAATTATTATTTTGGTTATTCTAAAATAATAATGAACAATATTACAAGAGATAATATTTATAATTTACTATGTAATGTTTTAAATACATATGAGGATAAAATAATATGGTCTGATATTATTATAAAATTTTATAACATATATTTTAATAATTATACAAATAAACAAATATTAATATTAAATAATTTATTGGAAGAAGTTAAAGTATTATATTTTAAGATTTTAGAAGATATAAAATTATTAGATAATAAGAAATATGATTTAGATATTGTAGATAAATCAATATATGAATATATAAATGTAAATCTTGTAGTTGTAATAAAAAAACTATTTACTAAAATAAATATATTTTATATTTTATCTATTTGTTTTAATAATAATGAGAGTTATTTATTATTATATGATAAAAACTTGTTAGATATCCTCAAATCATATATTTATGTATAAATTTATACATAAATTTAGATTAATATTTTTTTTATTTTAATATATGAAATTTTGCGCTGACCTTTTTCAAAAACTCTAAAATCGTGTTTTAAAATATAATGGTCAATTAAATCCATATGATCATATTGATTGATATCATCGAAAACAAGAACACCGCCTTCAGGTATTTTATCGGCGAAAAAATCGAATTCTGTTTTAATAGCGCTAACTGAATGAGGTCCATCAAAAAAGACCAAGGCATATGTATTAATAATATTTTTGTTCTCATTATAAATAGGAACTCCATCATTATATTTCTTAAAAAACTCGGTATCTTCTAATGGAAAATATAATACTTCCATATCATTTTCTGAACAATATGTATATAAATTCATAAGCATTTTATTTTTCATTTTATTTGTATAATCTATCTTATGTGTAGTGTTTTCCCAATGAGTATAGTCAATATTACCAAATGGATCAATAGCAATATGTATTTTATTTTGGTTCGTTTTTTTTTAATATATCTAAAATAATTTTGGTCCCACCACCTTCACGAACACCTATTTCACATGTAAAACCATCAACATTTTGTATTTGTATTACGGCATTCATTAAAATTTCATATTCGGTTGAATCACAATTCATAATATATTTAAAAGAAAAAAATAAAAATAAAAATACGGATATTAAAGTTTATTTTTATAAATATTTCTATTTTCTGATAAGATAGTATATTTTTTTTGCAAACATTGAAATATCATAGTTTTTTTTTTGAATATATTTTCAAAATAATATTGAAATACAAGATAAATAATATTGTTTAAATAATTTACAAAAACATAATATTTATTTTTTACAGATTCATCTATATTTAATTCCTCATATATTTCATTATGAATAAATTCATTATTTATATTTTCGTCTAATTTATATATAATTTCATATAAATTTGTAAAATATATATTTAAATAATCAGTTAATTCGATATCTTGATTTGTATCATATTGGTTTTTTAGTAATAATTTAATAGTTTTATAAATATTATAACTAGTATCCAAATCAAGAAATAAATCTATATCTTCTGTAATTTTAAAAATAATAATATTTTTATCTTCGTCTAATTCATATAGATTCTCATGAACCACTAAATAATTACTCATTTCTTCAAAAGTATGTAAAATAATATCAGAAAATCTACCTGGATAACATTTTTGTAATTTATGATTTATATATATACAACAGTTATTTAATAAATTTAATGGATATTCTTTAAGATTTTTATTTCCATAATGTTTAATATCATAAATAATTAATTTATAACTATATTCTTTAATATTATTTAATTTATTAATAATATTAAGATATTTAAATATACTTTTACAAATATTCAGTTTGTATTTATTATCTATTTTATCTGTTTTATCTGTTTTATCTGTTTTATCCTTCATAATAAAATTAATCGTATTATTATCTATCCAATTCCACCATGATTCCAACTTATTATTTAAAATATTAAATTTTTTCTCATTATTTTCATATAGTTTAATATCTGATATATTATTTTGAATTTGTATTAAATCATTAATATTCTTATTATATTTTTTTAATTTATTGTTTATTATCTTTTCTATATCATTCTTTTCTATTGTATATTTTTCTACTAAATTAATAAGAGTATTAATTTCAATATTTTCATATTTTAATATAATAAATCTACCATTATCTAATAATTCCATTTCATTCATTATAATTTCTTCAGAAACATCTTCTGATAATAATCTTTTAATATGTAAAAATAAATATATTTCATCTATATAATCCAAATCTTCATTATATTCATATTCTAAATGGTTATATAACTTTTGTAATTCCAACATATATATTTATTATAATATATTTATTATAATATAATAAATATTTAGATAGATAGATTTATTTATAACAAAAAACAGTTAATTATAAATAATTAAAATTATTCAAATAATTCTAACCATATTTTTTTTATATTATCTATATGTAATTGTTTTATCCATCGAAACCCCCGGTTTAAAAATTCCATTTTACGATGTTTATTTTTCATTAGGTCCATTACAATATTGCTTGTTTTTTCAACATAATCTTTATTGTTTATATTGTAATCTATACATAACCCTCTGTTACCAATAGTACTTTTTAATGCTCCCCTATTATTATAAATACAAACACAGTGGTATAATTGAGCTTCTGCTGCGCAATTACAAAACGTCTCTTCAAAATTGGTTGGATAAAAAAAGTATTCAGCCAATAGGCATTCTTCTGCTATTTTTTGTTGTGTTTCTTTACCATAAATAATAGTATTATTTAATTTATTTAATTTGTCACGGATTTCATCTGTAAATTCGTGACTACGAAATACTGTTAAAGATATATCTGGTATATATTTTTGAATATATATAAGACAATCTAATAAAATAGTAAATCCACGACTTATATCAGACATATAAATAAAACGATTTTTAATAACCTGAACATTTAATCTATAATATGACATATCCATAATATTAGGTATTATACTATATTTATTTTTAGGAACACCTATATATTCATAATTATTTTTGAAATGATAGTCTGATAGCACGATTAATTTCTGATATGAATCTTGTAAATTATATAACAAATTATCACCATTGCTATGTAATATTTTACCGTCATATGCTGGCTGAACTGTTACATCATGTAACCAAATAAATGTTTTACGAGCGATATTTTTGAAATAAATAAAATAATTAATATAACGAACTACAATCATAATATCTATTTTTTTCATATTATGTAATTTATGAGTATTTAGATATTTTACATTATTATATTCTATTTCTTCGTTATCATTTATTCCATTTACAAACATATATACATCATATATATCTGTTAATGATTCTGCTAGTTTTATAGATGTAATTTCACTGCCAAAAATGTTTTTTGTTCCATAATTTTCACCATTAAATGAGGGTGTATATCCCATATAAAAACATAAAATAGGTTTCATTATATATAAATAATATATATTTTCTAAATAATAGATAATCACCCATAAAAAAATTATATTGGTTTATATCAGTTTGTTATTGGGATATAATACTGTGTAAAATAAATTTATTTATTATATGAAATATAAATATACATATGTATAAAAATTATAAAAAAGATTTAGAAAAAAATGGTTATCTGTTATTAAAAGATTTTTTTAATACAGAACAAGTAAATCAAATAAATAAATTTAAATCTGAATTAGAGTATTTGAAAGAAGAAAAAGGGAAATGGATGATATATTATGAAGAGAAAAAAAATAAAACACTGAAATCTCGTATAGAAAATTTTGTGAATTATAACGAAAATATTAAAAATTTTTTAAACAAATATGTAATACCAATATTAAATAATATATGTGAAACAGAGATGGTATTATTTAAGGATAAAATTAATTGGAAATATCCCAATGGCGATGGTTTTAAGGCTCACCAAGACCATCCAGCTTGGAATGATTTTGAAATATCTCGATTCTATAGTGTAGCAATTTTTTGTAGTACATGTACTATTGAGAATGGTTGTCTTCAGATAGCAAAAGAACAAAATAATGTTATATTAAATGATGGATGCATTCCTAAAAATATAGAAGAAGAATTAAATTGGGAATATATTGAAACTACTCAGGCAGATTTATTAATTTTTGATTCATATTTACCACATAAAAGTGATAAAAATATTTCTAATAATGAACGTAGTATTTGTTATTTTACATTTAATAAATTAGAAGAAGGAGACCATTATGAAAAATATGTAGAAAATAAAAGAAAATATTTTCCACCACCAAATGAAAGAACCAATAATATAGACATAAAAAATAATAAATATAATTTAGGAAATCCTTTAATATAATTTTTATATAATTTTTATATAATTTTTTTATATAATTTTTATATAATTTTTATATAATTTTTATATAATACTTCATAATGTGAAAATAATTTAATTATTAAATAAACCTAACCATTTATTTTTTATATTATTAATATGTAATTTCTCTACCCATTCATATCCTTTTATTAAGTATTCATTTTTTTTCTCCTCATTTTTCATCAATTTCATCACAACATTACATGTTTCTTCTACATAATCTATGTCATTTATATCATAATTTATAGATAATCCTCTATCCGCAATTGTAGAAGGTAAGCCTCCAATATTATTATAAATACAAACACAATGATATAATTGGGCTTCAGTAGCACAACAACAAAATGTTTCCATAAAATTGGTTGGGTAAAAGAAATATTCTGCCTGTAAACATTCGTCTGCAATTTTTTCTTGTGATTCTTTTTCATAAATAATAGTATTATTTAATTTACTTAATTTATCTCTTATCTCATCGGTAAATTCATGACTACGAAATACAGTTAAGGATATATCAGGTATATAATTTTGAATATATAAAAGACAATCTAATAAAATAGTTAAACCTCTATCAGGACTGGACATATAAATAAAACGGTTTTTAATAATAGGTACATTTGGTTTATAATATTTAAAATCTAATGCATTTTCAATTAAATGTATAGGGAAAATACGTGTTTCTAATGTATTATATATATTTTGAATATGCCAATCAGATAAACATATGAGTCCATTTATATGGGCTTGTAAATTATAAATAAGTGAAGATGCGGTTTTTTCAATTAATAAACCATTATATGCGGGATTTATAATAGTATCATGTATCCAAATAAAAGTTTTATGGGCATTATTTTTGAAATAAATGAAATAATTAATGTAACGAACAATAATCATAATATCAAACTTGGGAAAAGTATTTATTTTAAATAAATTTAAATAGGAAACTCCATTATATTTTATTTCATCTTCTTCATTTATATTAACAAATATATATACGTCATAAATATCTGTTAATGATACAGCTAATTTAAGAGCACTTATTTCACTACCAAAAACATTTTTTAAATTATAATTTTGTCCATTAAAACCTTCGCTATAACCCATATAAAATGCGATTAATGGTTTTGGCATAATATATAAATAAATTATATTTATATAAAAAAAAATGTTTAAATAAATAATATGTGTATAAATAATTAAGCATACGAATAACTATTATTTAAAAACATCCAATAACCATCTTCATTAGTAGAATTATTATTATTATCAATATAAATAAGGGACAATGCCATTCCACCTCTATTTAATAATAAATCTACGGTAACATATTCATTATCATTACTATCACAGAAATCAGTAATTCTAATAACAACATTTGTTTGTAAATTATTTGCTAATCTGGTAGTTATTGTGTTAAATGTAGTTTCAAAAGTAGGATGTAACATGATTTTAATAATTTGACCATTATATTGTCCATTAGGTAAATTAAGACGTATATATATATTTTTATTATCATTAATTAATGAAGTAAGGTCTGCGTGAGGGTCAATATAAATAATATATAATGATTTAGGAGTATTAGTAAATAAATTATAATGATTTGTTTGATTTACAAATTCTGATATATTTGCTGAACCTATGGTTAAAGTATTGATAATTTGTGGTAAATAAGATACTAAACTTTTAATACCAGTTCTTGTTGTAAAATTAATATTATTATTTTTATTTATATTGGCATCTGCTTTTAATTGAATACCTCCTGAACTTGTCCATTCAATATTAGGATTACTACTATGGTTACTTATAATATGGTTTTTCCCTCTAATATATGTATTATTACTATTATTGGTTATTATTGTAGACGCACCAACTAATTCATTTGAAGTTTGTTCAATATGTTTTGTAAATTCCTGATCATATGTAGAAGTATTACTACCTGCTCTTACATCGGATGATTTTTGAAATACTTCAGATGACGGATTTACAATATTTAGACTATGAGACCCTGTTATAGTATTTTTTAAGTTGGTACCAGTAGTTAAATCTGAATTTACATTATAAGTTTCTAAACTATTATTTTTAATTCTACGATAATATGTATCAGTTATTTTATTATCTACTGTACCTTCATAGGTTTTATTAAAAGTACTTGTATTTGTTGAATTACCCTTTGTAAAATATCTTGAAGAATGGTAGGTTTCATTTACATTATCATAAATAGTAGAAGATAAATTACCCTGTATTGTAGTATTATTATTTTTAGAAATAGTTAAAGTTTGGTTTTTATCAAAATGTTTATTATATGTTTCAAATGTATTGTTTGTATATTTTGTATGAATATTTTTTGCAATATTTGTATGATTTTCTATAAATGAATTATTATTATATGTAACAGTAGTATCACCGATACATGTTGTATTTAAATTAACTGTGATATGTTGGTCAAAATTATTATGTATATTTTTTGTATAATTGGCACCAATTTTATAAATTTGTGATTTTTGTAAATTTATTGTAGATTTATTATTGGTATTAGAAACACCTGTATTATGTATTGTGTTCATTGTTCCATGATATGTTTCCATTACATTTGCTAGAACTGATGAATCGTGAGTATTATTATAAACAACTGTTGAATTATCCGCAATAAAATGAGTAGAATCTTTTTTAATTTCGTTTGAATAATTATTAAGATTGGAGATTTGATAATTATTCTTCATTGTTTTAGTCCCTACACCTTCTACATAATGATTTTTATTTGCGTTGTTTGTAATTGTTTCATTTACAACTACAATATTTGTTTTATCCCCAACTGTGGTATCGTCTAAATCAGAAGTAGTTGAAAATATATCATTTACTTTAATATTATTATATACATCAGTGAAAAATGTTTCAGTTAAATTATTAACCAAATTTATATTATAACTATTTCTAAATGTTGATGTACTTATACCTATGGTATGTTGTGAATAATATTTTTCATTTGTAGTTATAAAATTATTCTTAATATTAGTATTTTTATTATGTCTATATGTTTCTACACTTGTATTGTTATATGTAATATTATATGTGTTACCAAAAGTTTCTTCACTATTATTGTGAATATTCAGAGTCTTATTTTTTTTATCTGTAATAGTAACATTTTTATCTATAATTTTAGTAGATATATTACCAAGTGTTTCACCAATATTTTGTTGGAAATTTAATTTAATTGTTTCTGTTAAATTTTGATCTATATTACAATTATATTTACCTGTTTTCACATTAAAAAGACTTGTGTCATATACGTTTAATTTATATGTGGATTTATATGTTTCATTATTATCAACACCAACTATTTGCTGTGTAATTTTATTAAATGTTTGATAAATATTATCGTGGATAGTTGTATTATAATTACCACTTATTATTGTATTTAAATTTTCTGAAATAGTAACATCATTTGATTTTTTAAAAACATTAGTATTATTTTTATCTATTGTTTCATTTGATAATTGGTGAAGATTAGAATTATCATTACCTGTTATTATTTCTTGCAAATTACCAGATATTCGTTTTGTTCTATCATTTCCATAAGTTTCAGTGTAATTTTGGGTAACTATTGTATCAAATGTACCGTTTATAGTAGATTCATTATTACCTGTAATAAGTTCTGTTAAATTATTCACAATAGTTGTATCTGTATTTGTATAGTTTTCAGTATTATCTAACTCAACATATAATGAATCTGTACCTGTAATATTATATTGAGTTGTTCCATTAATATCTAATGTATAATTAGTATCATTGTGAATAGTATTATTATTATAAATAGTATTAGTTAAATTATTAGAATAAAATTGGTAATTTGTATTATATTTTAATGAAGTATTTTTGAAAGTATTTAAATTATAATTATTTTTAATAGTATTATTAACATTAAGAAGAGTGTTTTCCCTATAATCGTTTTTAATTGTTTGTATATTATTTTTTTTTATTATAGTATATTTTTTCCCGAGTGTATTAATATTATAATTTTTTTTATATGTTTCTATAGAAATATTATTAATAGATTTATCATGTGATGCAATAATAGTTTCAATCAAATTAGTGTGAATATGTGTTGTTTTGTCTTGGAGTACATCTATAGTATAATGTGCACTACTTGTTATATTAATATTTTGCGAGTTAGAAATATTATAGGTAATATCTTTATTTGTTTTAATTGTAAAATCATTTTGAGTAGTATTAATATTACTTCCAATATTTAAAGTAAATGAATTATTAGCACTAGGTGGTGGTGTATCAACTATACCAATAAATATATTTTTAGCAACATATAAATCACCATTTGTATTAATATCTGGTTCTAAGGATACTATTTGATTAGCAATAAAATTAGAATGTTTTTGTATTATTAAATTTGAAAAAGTATTATCCATATCAGTCTTAGAAAATTCGTCTGGGTCACCTGTATCTAAATTAATATTATTCAAAATAGAATATGTATTTAAATTATTACGAACTAATCCTGCAAATTTTTTATCAGAATTGATAAAACATTGAGATATGGTACCCGAATAACCTCCTAAATTTTCATTTACAATACCTAATGTAATAAGAGGATCATTTACTTCATAGTCTTCTGTTTTTAATAATGAACCACCTGCGCCAATAACATTTAGATTACCAGCTAATTTTAAATCACCATCAATTAAACAATCTTTTTTCTGATAATAACCACCTTCAACCACTAATGCTCTTTGCTCCTGAGCACCTTCTGTTCCGGTATTTGTATTAGTAATATGGATATATCCATTAGAAGATAGATTGATATTTTTTTCACAAGTTAAATTGAAAGTTGAAGCAGAGTTAATCGAAATATCACCAGATACATTTAGGGTTGATGTTCCAGAAATAGTTTCAATTAAATTATTATCTATATGAGTTGTTTTGTTTGATTGATATGTTTCAACTATGTCACCAGTTACTAATAATGTTCTTAATCCAGATACAATTTCATTTGAATTATTGGAAATAGTTTTATAGAATGTTGTATTATGGTCTTCTGTAACATCACCCGTAATTATTTTTTTATTAAATTTGGAAATGGATGAGTCTTTTTTCCCAGAAATAATAGATATTTCTGATAAAGGTATAGTAATATTTTTATTTCCGCTAATAATTATATTTAAATTTTTGGTAATATTAATATTCCTGTCCAATCCTATTGTTTCTGTTATATTACCAGTTGTTTTTATAGTGTTATCATTTTTAAAAATGGTTGAATTAGAATTATCCACAGTCGTGTCCATTTTACCTGCTAATAATTCTATTACACCAATATCAACTGTTTTTGTTTTATTATTACATTTTATATCAAAATTAGATTTATATGTTTCATTTGAATTATCTTTTATATATACATATTTTGTATCATATATATTATTATCATAATTGCCTGTTATATGAGAAGTTAAACCTCCACTAATATTAATAGTAGAATGTGAGTTATAATTTTCAGTATCATCCTGTTTAACAAATATTTTTCGTGTTTTTGATAAAGTTTCTTTTATATTATTTTTAATAGTTATTTTATTATATTTAGAATATGTTTCAATACTATTTTGATACACATTTAAATTAGATAAATATTTTACACTATGTAATAAATCGCCAGTAGTGTTTATATTAAAATTAGATTTGTATATTTCAGTAGAATTTCCTGTAATAGATAATTTATGAGTTCCAGTAATATTTGTATTACTAACTAAAGATATATTTTTTATTAATTTCCCCTCTGGCACTCCCGACATAGTATCTATAAATAAGAATTTTGCATCATTTGGTACTTTACCGGTAATTGCTTTTAATTTTAATAGATTTGGACTTGTATTAGTATCATTATATAACCATTGAACAGGATTTCCGTTATTATAATCCTTAATAATATGAAGTGCTGTAATATGTGATCCATTGTCTTCACTTACAGATTCAATAATCCAATTTTTAGTAGGATCATTAAACAAATATCGGTTTTCAGTTGGACAATATATTTTAAATGTTCCCACGACTGTTCCAGACCCGGGTATTGTAATTGTATCATTATATAAAAATAAGAAAGAGGAACTTGAAGCAAAATCTTCTATGTGATTATAATTTGAACCATTTAGGTTTTTATTCACATATAACGAACTATTGTAAATCTGTATTTTTTTATAATTTAGTGTTAAATATGTAATACGACTTACATTATTATATGTTAATATATTAGAATTAATATTTGTTCTATGTGGTTTTATATAATAAAATGTAAATCGTTGTCTTTTATTATTAGAATCAATATTTGCCAATGAAATAGTAGATTCATTTGAATCTATCTGAAGATATTTATTATTATTATGAATATAATAAATATCACTATTATGAGAAGAATCATTTTTATATACACTTTCTAAATACCATTTATGTTCATTTCCTAATGTAGAAGTTGTTTCTAATTCTAATACCCCGCTATTATTTTTCAAATGTTTATCCAATGTTTCATTGTATATATAATATTGCCCCTTAGTTACTATACCATTTGTTATTTCTTCAGTATCATCTATATATGTAAACATAAAACGATTATATTCATTTTCATTATCATATAAACCTGCATCTGTATCAGCAGTATTAAATCTATAATCAGCTGTACCTACATAAGAAATATTAGGGTGAATTTGAATAGCTTGTGCAGTTGAACCATTAGAATTTAATTTTATGAGAGCAATATTAGCATTAATTGCCCCAATCATAAAAATTTTAATATAATAAGTAGTTAAATTATATTCAAGTTGTTGTTTTCTTGGACCTAAAATAAATTTATAATTATATTCTATGGAAAGATGATTTTCATTATAATTATACGTATTTACCCAATTGTCCCATAAAATAAGAGCATACTTATCTTCTTCTGTTGGTCCTAATATAGCATATTGATTACTTATATCATTCCATCGCGGGTCTCCTATTTCTGCTTGGTCTGCATAATATGAATTTACAATAATCCATGAATTTGCCACAGTACCAGGTTTAAAAATAAACCAGTCATTAATTCTGACAGTAGAACCTAATGTATCATCACCATCACCTGGAAACACATAGAAATTAGGATATTGGGCTACATTTGAATCATAAACAGATGCCTGGACAATTTTAATATAATTTGTGGTAAATAAATCAACATTTTCTAGTTCAAATGAAATTGTATTAGGACCTGATATTGGATGTCCCTTTAATAATAGATGATTATGTTTAGATTTTTTATAGATTTCAGTAACATTATTATTAATATATTTATCAAATTTATTATAAACAACTAAATTGCTAATTTTATTAAAATTATATATGACATTACTATTATATGTATTATTATAATAAATATTATTAGTTGTATTACCTATCAAACTAATATGTGATTCACTATTTATTGTAGTATTAATATTATCTGTAACATATATATCTTTATTACCGTTTACATTATAATAATATGATTTTGATAAATTATATTTATAATTTCCCGAAATATTTTTTGTTTTATTTGAATCTATATGATATAAAACGTCATCTTGATATGTTTCATTTGAGTCACCAGTAATATCAATATATTTGTCTTCTGTTATTTTTTGATTAAAAAATCCATTATTGCGTAATTGTAAGTTATTTTTATATAAAATTGTATTATTATCAATTATATTTTCTGAATTAGTTCCATTTATTTCCAATACATTAGATGAAGATAATGTTTTATCAACATTTTTTAAATATGTTTCTATTAAATTACCGTGAATATTAATATCATATGTAGTATTAATTAATGTATTTAAATTATTATAAATGATATCTGTTTTATCATCACTTATAACTATTGTGGAATTTTTACTCAATGTTTCAGAATTTGTATTTGTTACTGTTAAATCAGAAGTTCCTGTTATTAATTCGGTTAAATCGTCTTTTATAGTAATATTACTATTTACTAAAAATGTTTCAGTTGTATTATCTTTTATAAATAAGGTTTTAATTTTATTTACATTATACATAAAATTGCCACCAGTATTACTATTAAAATTATTATGATACGTTTCAGTTGAAGAATCATTAATAACTAATTTATCTGTATTTACATATGTTTCAATAGTATCATTTTCATATGTTCTATAATATTTACCATTTACAGTATTTTCTGTATTTGCTTTTAATGTTGAAGTTTCTATTCCAGTATATGTAATATCATCTGTTCCTGTAATATTTGTTGTTAAATTTGAATTTGCTGTAGTTAATATCGAATTTTTATTATTCATATTTTTAATTAAATTTCCATTTATATCATTTTCCATACCTCCATTATTTCCTTTAAAATGAATTGTTGTATCAGTTGTATCATTTGTTAATATAACATCTAAATATCTATCCGTATCTATACTATCATTACCAAATATAGCACCAGAATGAGTACCATCTGGAACTACATTTAAATTTCCCTTAATTTCTAATGTAGCCGTTGGTAAGGAAGTCGCTATTCCAATATATGTTAAATCATCATCTAATATAGTCATTCGTGCATAATTATTTGAATAGAACTCCATTTCGTCATTTCTATTTTCTATAGAAACATTAATATATGTATCTTTATCTTTATCTTTCACACCACCCAAACCTTCCCATTCATCATCTACAAAACCTTGTAACATATTTATACCTGAATCATATCTTAACATAGCCTTATTTCCTACACTTGTTCCCAATCCAATTGTTTGTGGTAATAATATTGCGTCATTATAATTAGGTAGATTAGTTAAATCAAATCCTAGGCGTGGAATAGTTGTTCCAACTCCAACTGATTTTGGTTGTGTATATTGTGGGTCATTTACTACATAAAACATACCATTATTTACATTTAAATTGCCACCAACATTAAGATTTTTTGATAATCCTAGTCCAGAATTAGTTATAAATGAACCATATTTATAAACATTATCTAATACATATACAGTTATAACTTTAATTTGTGTATTTTTGTTTTTACTGACAATATAATATGTGCCACGTTCCGTGGGTATAAATTTTAGATAGTTACGTGTATTATTATCAGAATTTGAATAATCTGAACCATTTGAACTATATGTAATACCTGTTGCATATGGCATTCGTTCTATTATTCCAGTGTTTCTATTATACTCTAATTTTTTTTTTGAAAATATAATTTGTTGATTAAGATTATTATTTGATTGATTAAAAATATATGTATTTCCAATATATACGTTTAAATTTTTTTGTTCTACATTTCCAATGGTTATTATATCTTTCAATGTTCCAGAATTATCTATTGAATCAAAAATATAAGAAATGTCAGAATTTATAATATTATTATTATGTTCAACTTCATCAGAACCAAAAATACTAAGATTATTTGAAATAGTAATATTGCCAGTAATATTGACATTATTATAAATATTTATATGTTCATTATTATAATATGCAGACATTTCATTAATCTTAATATGAGATGTATTTAATGCCACTAGTCGTTGACTCATATAACTATTAATAGAAAAAAAACAAAAAAAAATTTAAAGTTGTAGTAAAAAATACAATTACGATTATACAAAATCAAAATTATTATCAAGTAACATCCAATATCCATCAGATAAATCTGTAGCATCATCTATATATAATAAATTTAATGTTTGCCCCCCTTTATTTAATATGAGACGAGCATTAGTATTAATATTACCATCAGCATCACAAAATCGGGATACCTTAATATCTATATTATTTCCATTCCACATCGGATGTAATGCTATTTTTTTAATTTGTCCATTATAAACACCATTTTCTAAATTTAAATATCTATTTTGTCCAGTACCTGGTGCAGCTCCAATTATACTTAAAACTTTAGGATTAATATTTAATCTCGAAGCATCTGTTGTGTTTGATGATAAATCTGAAGTATTAATGAGTTCAGGTGTATAATAGACAATATCATTAAACTGTGCGTTTGAATTGATTAATATTTCTTGTCCAACAGTATTTCCAGATGTCAAGAATAAACCTCCACTACTGCTTATATTTAAAGAATATTGTGAGGTATCCTTAACATGTAATTCATATTTACCTGTTATTGTTTCTAATAAATTGCCACTGACGGTTATTGTCCTATTACCCTTATAAGTTTCTTTATTTGTATTTCCTATTGTTAATTCTCTAGTTCCTGTTATTGTTTCAATTACATTACCACTGATAGTTATAGTTCTGGCAGATTTGTAAACTTCAGTATTCACTCCATTTACTTCTAATTCATTTGTTCCAGTAATCAAAACAGTATTATTACCTCCAATAGTTACGGTGCGATTTTGTTCATATGTTTCTACATTTGTATTAGAAACATTAAGAGTTCTGGTATTATTTAAAACAGACGTTACTGCTCCTGAAATAGTTTCTACAAAATTTCCACTAATTGTTATACTTCTGTTTTTAATGAAGGTTTCAAAAGAATTTTGATATACATTAAATGTTTTATTACCTGTTATAGTTATATTTAAATTTTTACCAATTGTAATATTTGTATTATTTTTATATGTTTCATTTGTATCATCCATTATTGTTAATGTATTTGAACCAGTAATAGTTTCTACTAAATTGCCACTGATTATAACAGTTCTATTATTTTTATATATCTCAGTATTTAGATTCTCTATTGTTAATTTTTTTGTCCCCCCTATATAGGATTCATAATTACTTGTAATTGTTTCAGTTAAATTACCCGATATATTTATTGTTCTTGAATTAGATAATATCTCGGTATTGTCTCCTACAATAGTTAAAATTCTAGTTCCCGTTATTGTTTCAATATTATCTCCACTAATTGTAATATTTCTATTTGATTTATATATTTCTGTATTTTTACCACTTACTGTAATATTTCTTGTACCAGTAACTATTTGTGTTGAATGACTATAAACTGTAATAGCTGATGTATTTTTATATGTTTCATTAACAGTCCCGTCAATTGTTAATGTTTTTGTGCCTCCAATTGTCTCTATTAAATTTCCTGTAATTAATTCCGTTTTATTTCCCTTTATGGTTAAAGAATTATTACCTGTAACAACTTGTGTAATTGAACCACTTATTGTAATTGCTCTTGTCCCTGTAACATTTTGGGTAAAATTACCACTTATTATAACAGTTCTTGAACCTTCATATG
>TARA_B110001450_G_scaffold91147_1_pt1 | contig 18143 bp, 10 predicted proteins | sample TARA_B110001450 | Tara Oceans TARA_B110001450 (sample SAMEA4396538) | marine metagenome | biome: Polar Biome; feature: [SRF] surface water layer (ENVO:00010504); material: water (ENVO:00002006), including particulate matter (ENVO:01000060) such as... | depth 5 m | reverse complement strand
CAGACCGCATGATTGCGTCGCTCCTTTGATGGATCCTTAGAATTCTCCGAGGCAATAACAGGACGTACGCCAGCCCAGGTAGAAATAATATCTGACTGTTGCAGGGGGTTATTTGGAAATAGAGTGTTAAAGGCTTTAAGAAGATACTGGGTTTCCCCCTCCGTAATGCAGGCTTCAGTGTCTAGATCCTCTGTATGGTCTAGATCGGTGGTACCGAGGACAGTGGTGCCTTCCCAAGGATAGATGTAGACGCCACGCTTATCGTCGGGATGTAATACGGTTAGCACGTCGGTCACTGGGCAGTGCTGTCTGGAGATAATAATATGACTACCGCGGAGTGGTCGCACGCGCATTTCTGGGTTGAGCTGATTGCGCAGGCGATCTGCCCAGGCACCAGTGGCGCTTATCACCACAGGGGCGCGCAGCTCGATAGTCTCGTGTAACTCTTCGGCTTTGATACGCGCGCCGACCACGGTATCCTGTTCAATCAGGAGACTGTCTACCTTGACATAATTTAGCGCGCTACCGCCGGCTGCAATACTTTCATGCAACACCCGTAATACCAATCGGGAATCATCTACCATGGCATCTGTATAGCTACAGGCACCTTTAAGATTACTGAGATTAATACCCGGAAAGCGTTGTGCTAGAGCGCTATTTTTGCAGTAGCGATGATCACGAATGCCCGCCAGAAGATCATACAGGCTGAGAATAATACTCAGTGCCCAGCGGCCAGGAAACAGCCCTTTGCCGAGAGTAAAGTAAAAGGCGATACGATCGACTAACCCGGGTGCTTCGTTTAGCAAACGCTCGCGCTCGAGTAGCGAATGCTTAGTCAGCTGCAGGTCACCAGAGGCTAGATAGCGAAGTCCACCATGGACCATTTTTGACGATCGACTGGACGTGCCCCAAGAAAAATCCTGTTGTTCGACAAGCAGAACGCGATAACCGCGACGGACCGCCTCACGTAGCACACCGGCACCAGTGATACCGCCACCGACAACGATAATATCCCAGTCCAGAGACTCTCCATTGCGCATCTCCGTGAGCAGTGCATCACGGGAGGTAAACGACTGTTCAGTTGGGCGCTCAGTCATTATCGGGTAACAGTTTGCCAGGATTCATTTGCCCTTCCGGATCAAAGAACTCGCAGAGACTGGCAATCGCAGCGATGCCTAACGGACCTTTTTCAGCGGGTAGATAGTTGCGATGATCTTTGCCAACGCCATGCTGGTGGCTGATAGTGCCTCCACTGGCGACGATTTGCTTTGCTCCTGCAGACTTCAGTGTACGCCAGCGGTGCAGAGCCTGGTCGTAACTGTCGCCAAAGCGGAAAACATAGGTGGTGTAAATACTTGAACCCTGGCCGTAGACATGGGAAAGATGAGTGTAGGCATGCACCTGCTCGCCCTCGTCACTGAGCCCTGTGCGAATAGCTTTTTCTATATCTTCGACAGCCTGAGTCACCTTAGACCAATCGAGTGCGGTTTCCATGGTATCCACGGCATAACCCGCTCTGCCGAGAGGATCACGTAAATAAGGCGCACGAAAACGGCCATGGGCCCAGTTATCTCCGAGACCTAATTGGTCGGGGACGCCGCCATGAGCATGGCAGATAGCCAAGGCGCTGTCAGTGGCGAAAGCGCAGCTGGCATGACTGCCTGTGACACCAATCGTCATCATTACTTTGCCGGCCCCGATGCCCCGCTCGGCAAGTGAGGCCTCCAATGTCGCCACGCCACTACTGTCCTCACCGGCACCCATATACAGAAGGCTCGTGGTCTCCATAGGGTTGCTTAGACGCACCATTGAAAGCGGCACACGCTGCTGCACAAGGGCTTTGGCAACGTGCAAGCCTGAGTCCCATGATGGAAAGAAAACCACCTTAAAGGCTTCGGATTCGGGTAGGGCAGTTACTCGCACGACTACCTCGGTAATGATGCCCATTCGACCCTCAGAGCCGAGTACGATCTCACGTATATCCGGGCCGGCAGATGAGGCGGGAATGGTGGGGATCTCTAGCGTTCCCGCCAAAGTTTCCATACTGCCACCGGCAAATAGAGCTTCTATACGACCATAGTGTAAGGACTGTTGTCCGCTGGAGCGACTGGCTACCCAGCCACCCACGGTTGAGAGTTCCCATGACTGCGGGTAGTGACCTAGGGTAAACCCCTCAGCTTTGAGTTGAGCTTCAATCTCTGGCCCCTGAGTGCCGGCGCCAAAGGTCGCAAGCTGACTGTCGCGGTCTAGTTTGATGAGCTTATTCATCTTGCCCATATCAATTGTGAGCACCGGGCGTTGGCTGGCATCCGGATTAATATGTCCGACCACGGAGGTGCCTCCGCCATAGGGAATCACTTCAATATTGTTGTCGGCGGCATACTTTAGCAATTCCCGCACCTCTTGACTCGATTCGGGCATGGAAACACCATCTGGGAAGGTGCCAATATCGCCGCTGTGCATGGCGAGCCAATCTGGCAGGCTCTGGCCCCGAGCATGGCGTACCCGGGTTTCAGCATCGACACTGATCAGAGGATGACTATCGAGGCGAGAGGTCGGGACAGCGGCTATTACTGCCTCCAAGCTAGCCTCAGGTAACGAGATGGAGGGCCCAACGAGCGCTCCAAGAAGCATTTTCAAGCCACTATTGAGTGCCATTGACAGCTCGCTATTTTCATTTCCCCAGCCATTCCAGAGCCGCATATCTATCACCGTATAAAAAGATTAAAGTTAATCGAAGGCATAGAAAACCTGCCCTGCAGTCGTTACCATCACATCAATCAGGCAGTCTGTTTGAGTTATACTATCGACATTAATCCCTATAATAAAGGGAGTGCGTAAATGATCACTGTCGCAGCACGACAGGCGTGTCACTATTTCAGCCAGCAACTGGATTATATAGGCCATTATGATTGAAATTAGCCATAAAAACTTGGCCTCTGTGCCCGCAGTCCTAACGTACCTAAAGTCGGCTGAGGCCTGCGGTATCGACTGCGTGCCACTGATCGCGCTTGCGGGCATAGACGCAGAGGTTTTGAAAGACAACTGTCAGCAGATTCCAACGACCTCAATGGAGTATTTGCTGCAACTCCTGATCGAAGCCAGCGGCGACCCCTGTTTTGGTTTGCATTCCGCCAAATTTATTGAACCCTCGTCATACAGCGTCCTCGGCTACATCTCCATGAACTGTTCTACGCTGCGAGCCATTCAGGGCAAAATTCCTATTTTTGAAAAAATTGTCGGCGATATGGGGGTGACCTCTGTCGAGGTGGCAGATGGCTTTGCACTGCAACGATGGGAATGCAAATTTGCCAATCCCCTCGTGGCTAGACATGAGGTAGAGCATGTTATTGGTTCCTGGGTGATCTATGCGAAAAACTATTTAAATTTCACTCCACACGATGGCATCTGGTTTCAGCATTCTGCCCCCGCAGACCCAAAATTACTGGCAGATTATCAGGAGATTTTTGGCTGCGATGTACTGTTTGATCAGGCCAGCAGTGGTATTCGTATCAGTGAAGACAAGCTCGATCTGCCACTGCCCCAGGCTAATGAAAAATTGCTAGCCATGTTACTTGAACATGCTACGAGATTACTATCAGAGATTAATCAGCATCAGCGCATCACCGATCAGGTCAAGAATCTACTACGCCTGATGCTCAAGGATCGGCCGCCGTCTAGCGCATTTATTGCCGAGAAACTGGCTATCAGTAGCCGCACCTTACAGCGTAAATTGGGCGAAGAGGGCACTCATTACAAAGACGTATTGAATGAACTGCGTCTGGAGCTGGCCCTATACTTTTTGAAACACACGGATCTCAGTCTAGACAATATTGCCTACGAACTAGGCTACTCAGAGGCGCGATCTTTTTATCGTAGCTTTAAGCAGTGGACGGGAACTACTGCCGGCTCTTACCGTGCCTCTTCTTAGCAGGTCGATTGGCAATTGCAGTCACCGCTTTATTTAATTAACCCCTGCTGCTGTGACCACTCTTTCGATCGCGCCATACCCTCATCAAATGGCATCGTTGGCGCCCATCCTAAAATGCGTTCAGCTTTGGCAATGCTGAACCAGCTCTGAGTGCTGAGTTGCACGATGGTGGCTTCTGAAGCCTCATTAACCGTGCCAAAAAGATGAGCGATTTTACTGGCTGCTCGGGCCGCAATAAGGGCAAACCAGGTTGGTACGGTCAAGGGCCCGCGTTTATTCAACCACTGGTAGTGATGACTAAAGAATACTTCAGTAGTGATGTAGCCTGAGCATGATAGATTAAATATCTCGCCGCTAGCCTCTTTTGTCGACACCGCAAGAGCAATTCCGCGAATCAAATCATCAATATAGATTGGTCTGAAAAATCCCTGTCCCTTGGCTGGCAGCATAAACTGCCCCTTTTTAATAGCCTCTATTGGCAGAGTCATCCAGGGTCGGCTGCCTGGTCCATAGACATCACCTGGACGAATAATGACCAGTTCCATCTTGCTTTTGCTGACCGCAGCTAACACCGTGTGCTCAGAAGCGAGTTTAGTGAGCACATAACTTCCACCATCTGCGTGAACAGGCTGCTCCTCATCCAGTTCACCTTTGGCCAAATTACCATAGGCAACGATAGAGGATATATGCACAAAGCGCCGTACCTTATATTTTTCCGCAGCGGCGATGAGGTTGCCTGTTGACAGCACATTGACACGCCACATCTCGCGATCGGCGATGGCGTTGGAGACCAGCGCCGCCGTATGGACAATTACATCGCAGTCTTGCAGCAACTGACTCATAGTTTCGGGTTGGCCGATGTCACCTTCAAAAATGTCCTCGCCATTGCCTGTCAAATCGACACCCACCACCGGTATCGACTGGTTCTTATAATGCTGCATTAATCGGTTTCCAATAAAGCCATTGGCGCCCGTTATTAGTACCTTTTTGGGTTTCTTCTGTACCATAATAACCTCTTTTTATAGGGTTTAAATTGTTTGCTCGGTGTTAGCTATTCCAGATTTTTACGGTAGAAACTACCCGCCGTATTAGCCAACATCATTTTTGGAAATAGGTGGGTGATGGCAGCGGTGGCTCTGTTGGCAAAGCCAGGTACTGCCATGGGCTTCCCAGCTAAACAGGCTTTAATCCCCCGCTCTGCAACGTCTTGCGCGGACTGCAGCATGCCGGCTGGAACAGATAGCTTAGCGCCCTGATCAGGATTGTTCATCATTTTGGTCGCGGTGTAACCTGGGCATAGCGCCGTAACTGAAACGCCATTTCCTGCTGCTCTCATTTCGTTATGCAGTGCCGTACTAAACGACAGTACGTAGGCCTTAGTCGCGGCATAGACATTTTGATTAGGAATGGGCAGCCATGCTGCTAAAGAAGCCACATTTAAAATATAGCCGCCGCCTCTGCTAGCCATATCATTGGCAAATAAATGGGTTAAAGATGTCAGCGCCAAGATATTCACTGTAATCATTTTCTCCTGCGTCGACAGATCTAACTCGGTAAAGAAACCGTTTTGCAAAAGCCCTGCATTATTAATTAACAGATCTACTTTCAATTCATTTTTGATGGTCGATTGAAATAGTTTCTGAGCCGCTTGAGGTTTAGAAAGATCGTTACTCAGTACCGTACAGATAATATTTTTATGCTGCTGCGATAAACTTTTGGCAATTTCGTTAAGCTTATTTTTTCGTCGTGCAACTAAAATAATGTTGTAGCCTTTACCTGCAAGAATTTTACAAAACTCAAGGCCTATGCCATCAGAGGCTCCGGTAACTAATGCAGTTTTATTTGTCATATTACTATCCCTCTATAGTTATTATTTAAAGTCGACAAAAATTGGTGAGGACCAGGCTCTTTGACTGCCCGGATTTTGACAGTCGTCCAGCACCTCTGTTCTAAAATCACCAAAGCAGGGGTCAGTCGCAATGGCATTACCATTGTCGTCAAAGGTGGTCCGCAGGTTGCCACCGTTAATTGTGGCAATGGGCTCTTCAATGGCGCGAATGTAATATAGTGCATCGCGACCCTGTGCAGAGAAGTCGGGGTCTTCAAACTCGACTGTGCAGCCATCTTGCGCAGGTTCACAATCAAAACTGCGCCAACTATCTTCAATAAGATTCTCAATATTCTCGTTATTATATGACTGTGGGCGTATCTTAATGACTTCGATGCGCTCAATTAGATAGCGTTCGTCAGACGGGTAGTAACATTCACCTAGTGACATTTTGTCTAGATGCTTAGCCTGCAATGTCTCGATTATATAGTCGGGACAGCCGGACAACTGCTTAAACGAACCCACAACTTTGGCTCGAAATCGGGGGTTATTACTCTGCGCCACGGCGCTCCCCATAGGCACTTCGAGCCCCTCTTGCAGCAGGTCAAACCATAGCAACATGCGGTGGCCGCTTGTGCCGTAGGTCTCGCGGCGTTTCATGGCATCCCAAATGGCTTCGCGGCTGCGACCTTCTGAATGCACGGCGGCCAAACCACCGGTATTTAAAAATGAGGTAGTACGCTCGAACTCGGACGCAAAGATTTTTGCTGCAACTGGATCAATTTGATCGGCGCGCAATGACTCAGGTGCTGTTGTTGTTACCTTGGCGGTACTGGCAAAAATGTCAGTCCAGAATTGATCGCGTGGTCCAGTTGAGTCCGTGGTATTAGTACGTTGTTGCTGCTTAAAACCATGACCGGCGCGTGCAGAATGAGTGTCAGTAGAGGCGATAAAACCCCACCGGTAACGCTGTGGATTCGCGGGGTCTTCATGGTTTTGCAAGGCGAGCCCATATTGGACAGATTTTTTGGGTCGGTAATTAAAGGCGGGCAGGTACATATCTCGCGCTTGGCCAGCGTCGAGCCATTCTTCCGGGGTACTGCCTGGGACAGTCATAAAGGCATAAACCGTGTCTACCTGAACAAAGTTATGGCGCGCTTCAATAGCGCGAGCGTCACACTCGGCTATATCGATACCGGCCACCAGGCAGCGATCACGAATGATTTCGCCAGCCTGCCAGCACGAGGGCAGATAATTAGCTTGGGGTTCTGGGCAATACCACAGGCCAGCATCATCCTTGCGCCTGACACTGAAATCTCTAAAGGCCTCTGAATTGCCATGTCCCGAATAGACCTCAATCAGTTTCGTTTTTTCTGGGTCGTTGTTAGTGGCATTTAACTGGTGAGACCAGTTAGCGTTGGGCGGCGTGTAAAAGCCCCAACTAGTCCCATGAGGGATAACCATAGTGTCGAACCCCCACTCGTCTAATTTACTAAATAGCTCGCCTGGCGTTGCCACACTCTCATAGCAGTTGGCCGGTAGTTCTGGGCTTGGCACATCTGTGTCGCAAATGGGTGTCGCAGCCATATTCTCAACCCAGTTGTTATAGGCGGCGTAGTAACCGCGATGACGAGGATCAATTAAACGTAATAGAGAAGACTGCTTGCCCTCTGATGAGCGAGCAGCAATAGTTGCCACGCCCATGCCTACTGATGCGATAGGATGGCTTGGTAGGCTCTTAGGATCATCATCTTTAAATAACACATTGTGATGGCCATAATGATTTTCGGCTACCTGTCCTACCTGCGTCCATTCCCAGCCAATAAAGGCGGCGATGTCTGGATTCTGTGGGTCACCAGCTAGGCGGTTACACTGCTGGACGGAATCTATGCCATCGCGCCACTGACTATAGGTAAAGCTTTCTGCATGGTCGGTGAGAAAATAAAAATCCAGCTGGGAAACAAAACGGGCATAGTCGCAGGCGTAGGCTGGGGGATAAGCGCCAGAGGCTCCATGCATCATTGGCAGGCTGTACATGAAAGCGTCGGCAGAGTTGGTGGTATGCACATGCGTGTCGCCAAACAATATCTGTTTTTCAGCCTTGATGGCTAAACCCTCTCTGGCAACAGATTGACGACTAACGCGATTATCAATCACGGTCTCTGGCAGTCGTGCCTCGGTGACTTTGCGCAATGTCAGCGGCGAGTCGTCCCATGCATTATTTGGGTCGCTAAAGTAGCCGGGTATGAGCTTATAGACGACATCTGGCGCATGGCCAGTGAACACTACTGCTAGCGCAAGGCTCAGACTGACGCCGGTGATAAGTATCTTATTTAACATATTCCCTCTCCACATTTTGCATCTCTTGTCTCAATGAGTATGTCCTATTTCGTCTAAAGAGCGCCATAACTTCGGGCGACGAACCAGTACAGCCCCCACCCGCAAAGTATGGCAGAAGCCATATCGAACACTCGCATGGAATGTCTGTCCGCCATGTAACGACTGATGCCATAAGCGCCCAAGCCAATCACTGCAACAATGACCAGTTGACCGATCTCCACGCCCAGATTAAAGCCCAGCAGAGCGGGCCACAGAGCCGTGCTTGGCAGGCCGGTTTCAGTCAGCACCTGAGCGAAACCAAAGCCATGGATGAGACCAAAAGCCAATGTCAGCATTGGACGTAATGATCTCGCGCTGTAATCATCACTCGCTTGAGGCAGATAGCTTAGTGTAAACAGTATCAGTCCGGCACTCGTCAGAGCGGCTAGTCCGATCCCCCATAGTAGCGAGACTATGAACATGATCAATAATCCGAGGCTAAAGCACAGGGCTATGACCTGATTACTCGCGGTTTTGGAACCAATGTTTTCGGCCGCTACTAGGGCAATGCTAAAGCCAATCAGTGCCTCTACCGTCCTGTTGTCTGGCGTTACCCAGCCCATCGCCGCGAGACTTAGAGTGATGCTATGACCCAGTGTGAAGCCCGACACCAGCCATAGAACCTCCTTTGGCCGGCGGGTTAACAGCAGCAGGGCAATTAAAAAGGCAATATGATCGAGGCCGCCAAAAATATGCGCCACTCCCAGTGCCGTGTATCGATTGACACTGTGATAAATACTCTGGAATACGGCCAGATCTGCGGGCTTTAGTCCCTGTTGGCGCACCGCATCGGTAAACAGATATTCGCTGGCAGCGCCACTGTTTGCGGTAAACCTTGCATAGTGAACATGGGAGGGAGCCAGTGTAAAAAAGCTGTCGACCTGAAGCCGATGCTCTGTATTATCGAGAGAGGCTGCACAGCGAAAATTGAGGCTGGCACGCAGATACCCGGACGCAGCAGGTAGGCTCATTGGGCGATCTTGCAACGCGCACAGAACGCCGTTTACCTCAACCTGAACTGTCTCTTGTAGATGATTTTTGAGTACCGTTGGGAGTACCTGTACTGTTGATTGAGCTGATTCCAGCGTCTGTGCTTCCAACGCCAATAACCTCGTTACTTCACGCGTCTTAATGGTGAATACGCCATTGATCTCGGAGCCATCAATCGACCAAGCCGAAAATGATTGGCTGCGGTTGTGGGCGTGACTCATTGGGCTGAGCAGCAAAAGGAGTAAAATACAGCCTGAAATGCCGACTTTAAAATCGCTCATGGAGCCACCCAGTTGCTGGCCCATTCAATGCTAGCGGTAGCTCGAAGATGGGCCAAATAATCGGTCAATGTCTGTTCAGCGCTATCGCCGTCAGTCGCCTCAATCTCGGTTATAAGACCTGCCAAGACGGACTCCAATACTACCGCACGCACCGCTAGGTCGGAGCGCATTAAACCTGAGCTGATGCCCTGCTGTATGAGTAGCTCTTCGTCAATCAGACGCTGCAGGACTAGGCTGCGGTCGTCCTCGGTGACAGGCTCGCGCTTGTCGCTAGCAAATAGGCCCATTGCACGCCGGTATTCTGCGAGACGAATCTGTTGATGATTTACCAAGGCAACGGCAGTCGCGCTGAGATAGGGTTCGTTGCCCTGATGGCTCACTGCGCTCAGCGCACCCAGCATAATGCCCACACTGGCGCCCGCTAGCAATAGCTTGAGGGCAGATCTATGGCTACTGATTGAGCTACTCAAAATCTAGTCTCAGCAGATTGTCACTAGCGACTGTGACCTGCGCCCCTTCGTGCAATTCTTTAAGCCTTTGCTGTAATGCGTTATCTCGACCGCGCCGGCGGTACTCGGCTTCGGCCTGCCATCGGACCTGAGAAAGAGGTAAGACCTGCTCTGCTTGCACGGCGATCATATGCAGCAGATAAACAGCCTCTGGTCGCATGATGGGGGCGCTAGTCTGGCCTGCCCTTAACAACAGCGCACTGTCAGTCAAGGCGCTGCCGAGGTAGCGGCGCAGCATATGTAAGGGCATTGGCGACAGTGGCAACACAGATGCTCGATCCGTAATGGGTGCCGTTGCAGCTAAAGCCAGCTGGGCTTCTTTCATGCTGGTGTACCGATAGGCCTGCAGCGTTATCCGCAACGGTTGGGCAAAGAGCGTCTGGTGGGCGCGATAAAAAGCCTCTAGCTGCTCGGGACTAATCGGTTGGATTAAAACATTGGCTACTGCTTGATTAATGACAGCACGGGCCAGTGCCTTGCGAATACCCGGATCGGTGCTGGCGATACCTAAAAGTTCTGCGCGCTGTAAAAGAAGCTCCTCATCTATCAGTAGGTTTACAATGGTATTTTTTTGCTCTGATGTAAGCTTATCAGCGTTCTCACCTGTGAGCCGCTGGGCGGCGAAGTTGAGTTGCTGCCAGGTTATGGGCTGTTGATTTATCGACACCAGCATGTTGTGATTTTCAGTAAACCCGTTTAGCTTAAGGCCCGAGCTCATCATCGCCACGGCCAGACCTGCAAACGCCAACATGCCGCGGATGGCAAGGGCAGAGCGTTGGGGTGTGGAGTGCATTGGCATCATAATGACTGTTTTCTCTGGACGGATCTCTTCGGGGATCTCTGGGGTTTTTATTGCTCAGATCAACAGCGCTAGCATAGCGCAAGTGTCGCTGTAAGCACTGTCAGAAACCGTCATCACCGTCGCAATTTCAGACAGTATAGGGCTTATTGCGGGACAAAAAAAAGGACGGGTAACCCCGTCCTTTTTAGGTCTAGCTGATATGCCCAGCGTATCTACCTAAATACTGGCGAGCTCTGTGTGCGAGTCCAAACTCAGTTAATGGTCAACATTACCCGTCTTTAAATCCCTGTCGGGTAGTTTGTGAACTAAAATGATCAGGTCCGTTAGCTCACCACTAACGCTGACAGTGACCCTCTCAAAGTTCTTTGGATAATCAACGGGTTCTATCAGATTAAATTAAGGCCACCAATAAAAAAGGGCAACTCAAATGAGTTGCCCTTTTTGTTATACCCTTAAATGCGCTTTAGAAGTTCTTGCGCAGGGTGAAGCCATAGGTACGCGGTGGGTTAGGATATCCGCTGAAGCTACCTGGTTGGGCAGGTGTTGGAAATGCAGAGATTAAAGTCTCATGGTCGGTGAGGTTACGACCCCAAAGCATCGCATCCCATCCTCCATTAGCGCTACTAAAGCCCAGACTGGCATTGAGGTTGTCAGAGCCACGACTTGCCATACTAAACGGAATCAAATCTGCTATCTTGACATCTTTCTCGTGGAGGTACTCGACTCTAAAGAAACCGTCTACCCCGCCAGCCATCGCAAAGTTATAAGTAGCATTCACGTTATAGCTTAGCTCATGGATACCGGCTGGCGAACGACCGCTTAGATCAATAGTCTTCTGACCCGCTGGACAGGCATACTGTGGCTCGGCCAGACCTGTAGCATCGCAAGTGCCGTTTAAGAACTCGTCATAAACAGCATCTATATACATAGCAGAAAAGCCGACAATAAAGTTGTCTGTTAGGGCGAACATGCTATCGAGCTCAACACCTTCGTGTGTTTCTTTACCAGCATTGGTAAGATTAAATCCAGTTCCACCGAAGACATTGGATTGGAATCCCTTAATTGACTGTTCAAAATAAGCGACATTTAAGTAGCCATTAGCGAACGAAGCCTTGAGGCCAACTTCGATATTAGTCGCCTCTTCAGGATCAGCCGCACGATTACCCGGAGTGCGACCATCAACAGACAAGTTTACCGAGGCCGCTTTAAATCCCGTGGAGTGGCTCGCATAGACAGTGACAGAGTCGCTCATTTCGTAAGCTATGCGTAATGTATGAGTCAAATCATCTGACTTGAATACTCCGCTCTCATCAGCACTGCCGCCATAGGCGGGAAATGGAGGGACGAGCTGTAAGCCAGTTAAGCTATCAAAAGGCCCCCCAGCGAGAGGAAGCGCTGCAAATGGATCATTAACCATGACATCAGAGACGACTGTCTTCTTGTCTTCCGTGTAGTTTAGTCCCAGAGTAACGGCCATTTTGTCGCTTAGATTATAGTCAAGCTGAGTGAATATAGATGTAGAAACCCCATCCATAGCGAATGCTTCCTTTGGAAGGCCTGTTCCTGGCTGGAACCAAGAGCCCGCCAAAGGGGCAATCCCTGCGGTCAGGTCAACGCCCATTCCATTGCCTCCGGCAAGGTAAGCCATTACATCAGCAGGACTCGCAGTTGGTGCCAGCAGCGCCGCAAGCGACATATTGCCGGTCGCAGCTATCTCAGCCTGAACAGCCCCACCTAACGTTAGCAATGTCGCTACACTGCTTAGTCCGCCAGGCAAAGCCGAACCAATCAAAAAGTCTGCAAAGGGATAAACATCAGCGCCATAGATAAGCGTGCGCTCAGTATCAACTTCTTCATCAGTGTGGAATAAACCGACCATCCATTGCAGGTCACCATCACCATTAGAGGTTAGTCGAAATTCTTGAGTGAATGTTTTGATGTCATAGTCCACTCTATTCTCGCCTAGAAGATCAGCTGGAGAGAAATCCGCATCGAAATTAGAGTCCAAAGACTGGCGTCGAGATGAGCTGACTGATGTCAAAGTGGCGTAATCTAGATCTTTATCAATCTGAATAGAGACGCCTTTACCTTCTAATTTATTAGACGGAGTAACGTTCATGTTCATATTTCTCGCCCATGGATCTACGGGCGCTGTTGCATTGCCCTGCATTAAAGCGATCCCTGCGGCAACTCCGGTTGCGGGCCCATAGACCAAGCCACTGGCGGCACAACAAATTTCATCAATCTCATTATAATCTGCGATTAAGCGTATGGTTAAATCATCAGCAGGTTCGAAGAGCAGTTGGCCACGGATCGCGCTGCGATTGCGCTCATTGACTCCATTCCCTGTTGTTATATTTGTGCCGTATCCATCGGATGAGTTATCACTCGCGGATAATCTGTAAGACACAGTATCGCTAAGTGGCCCAGTAAGAGTGCCTTTTACAATGCGTGCTCCATAGTTGCCGGCCGTCGCTTCAACCATGCCGCCGAATTCGTCTTCAGGAAGCAAGGTGGTTACGCTGATGACGCCAGCGGAAGCATTTTTACCAAACAGCGTTGACTGTGGGCCGCTAAGCACCTCAACGCGCTGTACAGTTGGTAAATCAGCCAGTGATGAGGCTGATCGAGATCTAGGAACACCATCTATATAGACACTTACTGCGGGCTCAATCCCTGGGTTATTGGCACCGTTACCGAAACCACGAATTGTGAAGTTCGTTTGGGCAGAGCTCTGCAGTTGATTCACGCGCAGAGATGGCACCGATGTCTGTAAATCTATCAAGTCGACAATGCTGGCCCGTTGGAGAGTTTCGCCAGAGGTCACTGATACAGTTACAGGGATATCTTGCAGGCTTTGCTCTCTTTTTTGCGCGGTAACAATGATTTCTTCTAGCTGCGCTGCATAGACACCAGTAGAGGCCGTCGCTAGAGCTAATGCTAGGATTGTTAAGGATGTAGATGATCTTCTCATGAATAGATTCCCCATTTATAATATTTGTAAAGTGGCTACAGCGCTGGGCTGTGGTCTTTTTGGTACGCTGATGGCACTTAAAAATCTAGTTTCAGCAGCGGGGCATTACCAGAACATAGCAATACTTAGTGAATAACACTATGCATCCGTTAAAGATCGTAGCCGTGAAAAGAGCCAAAGTCTACATTCTAATGGGAAAATTATCGATTTATATCATTATGATTAATTATTAAAAAGTGAATAAACTCCCTTAATGGCTCGTTGGGAGATCACTTCGTCTATAGCAAGTCCGACCTGGTATGTGCTGGGTCGTGCATAGAAAAGAGGCATACAGAGGAGTCGATGTTGAGTGATAAATAGAGGAATCTAGTATTTGAAAGACTAAAAAGGACGGGTAACCCCGTCCTTTTTAGATCATACCTACCTATTTAAAAGCTGTAGCTGACGCGCGCGCCCCAAGTTTCTCCTTGGTTCATGTATCTCCAATGCGAACCATCGGCTAGCGGCACATCGGCGGCACCTGAAGCTGTTATTTCATCGGTGATATTACGACCATAGAGCATCAGATCCCAGTTCTCGCCGCGCAGTCCGACGCGGACATTTACCTTCTCAAAGCCGTCCTGGTAATCAATAGGATCAAGATCGCCAGTCAAAAAGAAGCCATCAGTAAAGTTGACATCAACACCCGCGAACCACATATCACCATTAGACATGGGCCTTGTGTACTCTGCATACATAGCACCACGATACTCAGCGCCAATTTGCCCGCCGGTGATATCCTGACTGACACCAGTTGCTACGCCGTCAGCGCCGTCGGTAGAAAATTGCTGAGTACAACCTAGTGCTGATTTGACAGGGGAATCTGGGGTCAGTGTACCTAGCCCCGCAATTGCTGACGCTTGGATAGCAGTACATCCAGCCCCTGGAAATGAACCATAACTAGCGTCCAGGTAAGCGAAGCTGCCGCCCAGACGCAGATTATCCGTTGCCTGCCAGTTCACATCCATCTCAAAACCATCAACGTCCGATGAGGCTGCGTTGGCGACAACAAAGCCGAGGCCAACAAATGTCGACACTTGCTGATCTTTATATTCGCTAGTAAATAGAGCCCAGTTAAAGGTCATGGCGCCATCTAGCAGGGTATGCTTACCACCAATTTCAAAAGACGTCGCAGTCTCGTCGTCATAGGACCAGCCCGCACCTGGCGCGGTTCTATCGGGAACATAGTTGGTCGAGAGGTTGGTGCCGTCACCGACCCCCAAACTGGCTAGATAGGCGCCTGTACCAGCCACTTCTCTACTGACAACAATTGGCTTTTGATCATCGACGGAGTTGAATCCACCACTTTTGAAGCCTTCTGAAAAACTCGCATAGAACATGCTAGTATCAGACGGTTTCCACTCTAGGCTCATGGCAGGAGTCAACTGCTCGGTGGAGCGGCTATCAACAAACTCATGATTCCAGGTTCCAAAAAGGGCAACCAGTAACGTTTCTGCAAGAGGATCAGTGGTTGGCGTTCCAAGTCCAGATGTAGGGGATGTGTCTGTCGAGCCCGGAAGACCATAGGTGTTGGCAGTGTTTTTCATCCAGGCCATTGCGTCCTTGTCTTCCTTGGTATAGCGCAAGCCGCCTGTTAGGCTCAGAGTCTCGCTGATATCATATGTGCCCTGAAAGAACACTGCTACAGCGTCTGACTCTTGTTCCCAGTAAGAAACGCGTCCCATGTTCATCCACATAGTTGAGCCAGGGATTCCAGCTTGAAAAGCTGTAGGTGTGCCCGAAAACGCGTTAATGAGGTTGATACCGTCAACCTGTGTTGGGCTAAAGGCTAAAAGCGTGGGCGAGGGCGCCACACCTGGAAAGTTGGTCAGGCCTAAGGGTAGACCAAAGTGACCCGTGGCAGCTACCAGACGATTAATTTTCTGTGTCTGCTCTTCCCAATATGCGCCTGCGATAAACGAGAACTTACCATCAGTCGGTGAGGCTATGCGGAACTCTTGACTGTTCTGCTCGTATTCGGAAATATCACTGCGACCGATAAAGGTAATAGCGAGGCCGTCGGCATCGATACCATCTTCATAGTTGTATTTGGCTTGGCCGGTCACCGAGGTGAGCGTGTAGCCATTGGCCAGTTCAATGTCAATATTTAGCGAGGTGTCTTCGGTCTCTGTGTCGGTACCCTCAGGTTTTTCGCCACCGCTGCTGCAGAGCGAAGATGATCGTCCCAAAGAGGCCTCTAGAGCGCAGCCACCAAAAGATACCGCGTCGCGGTAGGCGCTAATCTCGCCTGCCGCAACTGCGGGCGCAAATTTTGGGAATGCCGAAGTGTATAAATTACCCAAAACTGGGTGATTTACGCCCAGCATGACCCCATACATTAGCTGTTGGGCTGTGCCTAAATTCTCCACCGGCGAAAAAGTCGTTACCGCTATCGTGGAGCCAACTCGCACATGCTCGCTCTGAGCATGCTTAAATTTCACGCTAATGTTGTCGCGTGGCTCCCAGCTTGCGCTGAGGCGCCACATGTTTTCGTCTACTGTGGGTGAGTCAGCGCCAGTGTAACCATTTCGCAAGTAACCATCACTTTGGCGGTCTTTGTAGGCGAGCCTAACTGCCAATGTGTCTGAAACAGATCCAGCGATATGCCCTTCAGCGACTTCACCGCCAAAAGACTCTTTGTTTAAGGTGATTTTGCCACCAAATTCATCACCGATGTTTGCTGACGCTGAGGTTACATTAATCGCACCTGCCAAAGTATTTTTGCCGAACAAGATTCCCTGAGGGCCTGCAAGGACTTCGACTTGCTGTAGGTCAAACAAACCGGTTCGATACTGACGGCCCTTTGCCATATGAATTCCATCGACATAGAGGCCTACGGATTGCTCAAATGACTGCTGAGCACCGGGTCCGATGCCGCGCATATAAACCCCTGTGGCGACAGCATTTTCTGAAATGCCAATATTAGGTATGTAGGCCGACAAGTCAGCAAAGCTATTGATAGCGGCGTCATTTATTTTTTTGCCTGAAAGTGCGGTCATGGAAATGGGTACATCTTGCAGGCTTTCTGCTCTTTTCTGTGCTGTTACGATGATTTCTTCTAGCTGCGCTGCATAGGCAGAACCTGAGATTGATGTTATGGCTAAGGCTATACCTGCATATTTGAAAAAGGATTTACTCTTCATATTTTTCCCCCAGTTTAGGCTAATAAAATCCAAGCTAAACTATGTTAGTTATTATACTGTTCTAGGATTAGCAGTGATCAGAACAGGCCATTGCTAAAAATTCACATTAATATTTCCTAGGGATTAATGCGCTCTCACACTAACAGTACGACAAACAAGTATTCAGTTTTAAACAATTTTTAAATAGGTATGAATAATATATTTTTTTTTTATGATTAAAATTGTCTAAAAAATAGCGCTGGCAGCTTATACAGAAACATATTTAATTATGTTAATGTAAATAACGTCAGATATTGTGATATTCAATTAGATTTATGGTTATAGAATTGATTTTACTGGCTAGTGACAATAAATAGTTCGATTAATTCTTCGCTTAAGGATTTTCGTGGATAAGTCAGAGGGCTTTTGAAAAATGACGGTATGCCGCCCAATCGCACAATGACGGTTTGGGTTTCGGGATTAATCATGATCAGCTGCAAGCCCATGCCCTCAAGCCAAAAAAAGTCGGGATAATCAGTCATTCCGGAATAAACATGATAACCGTAACGATTGTCAGTAGACCGGTTGGTAGCCTGCACATAAAACTGTGGAGGTGATAGTGTGTCGGTCACCATTTTATCTAGCCATTGCGCCGGTACAATTTGCCTGCCCTCATATCGGCCTCTGTTAAGATAGAGGCTGCCAATCGCTAACCAAGATCTTGCCGTCGCGAACAAACAACAATAACCGGTTTTATTAATGATTTGTGCGCGCTCCAATTCCATAGGACGCCAAAGTTTGTCCTCAATTATTTCATTAATTTCTTTTTCGTAAACTCGACTGAGAATTAAATTGAGAAGATAATAATTCACATTATCGTAATGAAATTGGCTTTTTTCAGAAAAAATAATATCGCCTAGCGGTCTTTCAATTAAGTGATTTTTAAGCGTCGATTGAATGTCAGGTAGGGTTGACTGAATTCCACTAGTATGGCGCAGTAAGTCCCTAATGTTAGGGCTGCTAGCATCGGCTAGGTTCAGCTCAGGAACGTAAGTGATAACCGGATCTTTCTCCGAGCCTATAAGACCTTCCTCTATAGATATCCCGACCAGCATCGCAACAATATTTTTGGCCATGGACATGCCGTTAACGTTTAGGCCTCTTTGTGTATCGGAGCTATAAGCTTCATAGAGTATCTCCCCGCGCTGTTGCACGATCAGTGCCTGAGTCTGGCTACTAGAAAACCAAGCGTCTACGTCTTTGCGTACTGCTTGAGTTATCGAAACCG
>TARA_B110001450_G_scaffold35770_1_pt1 | contig 18188 bp, 12 predicted proteins | sample TARA_B110001450 | Tara Oceans TARA_B110001450 (sample SAMEA4396538) | marine metagenome | biome: Polar Biome; feature: [SRF] surface water layer (ENVO:00010504); material: water (ENVO:00002006), including particulate matter (ENVO:01000060) such as... | depth 5 m | reverse complement strand
GCGCGGCCGCCGGCGCGGCCGACACCGCGGCCGCCGAGGCGGAGGGCGCTGGCGATGCCTGAGCTGCACGCCGCGCGCCGCGTTCCGCACGCGGCACTTGCGCGCCCGGGGAGAGGGGGGAAAGAGAGCTGGGGGGTGCACAGTGGCTTCCGAGCCAGCTGCACAGCACAACACGGTGTCCTTGTGTAGACGGAGTGTAGTGCGCGACGACGACCCGCGGGTCAGTTTGTAGAGCGTGCACTTGTGTTTGTGGGGAGCGGGGCGTGTCAATGTAGAGTCGCTAGTGCGGCGATACCGGCAACATATGCATTGTGCGCGTGCCATGTGTAGAGGGTGCAATGAAGGGAGAAGCGCCACGGTACACTGTCAGCGCAACCAACCAGTACCTGTTGGTGCTTACGGGTGGGTTGATCTCTAGCATCGTGTGTGCCTGGTCCACGTGCAGCGCAAAGGCCGAATGCGAGTCTAGGAACTCGTGCACGTCCGATCCTGATTTGTTTTGTTCGTTCTCAAACAAGGTTGGCATCTACACTGATGCAACCTACCTACTCAACGCGTCCGCACCGGACGCGCTTTCGAGCATGCTTCGCGGGCTGTGCTCCCCCGGGGACCGCACCCAGACGAACCCACAGACAGGCGCAGTTGAATGTGTGCCGTTCTTCCCGTTTCCCGATGCCATCAATCGCGAGATCATGGACCCCGACGGTTCCACGGCCGCAACCCGTGCATGTGGAAAATGGATGGAGACTGGAAACGACTGGCTGGAGGTGTACCGCCGCGGCTCATACGACAATGCTGAGTGGGCAGACCAGATCATCCACGCAGAAGATGCAGCGACCGCGTCCTCACGGACGGCAACGAGCGGGATGGCAAAGTTTAGGGCCGAGTGTGAACGCACCGCCACTGCGGGGCCGGCGGCTCTGCGCAGCTCGGCCGCACGGGCCTACAGCCACTACGACAACAACATAGAGAGCACGGCGGTGGACGCCAACGGCTTCCTCCGGGTCCTCGGGTACCACATGGCTCACTACTGTGAGGGCCCAGCGGGGGCGGGGGCCAACGTCGGCGGCTCGGGGTACACCATCGGCATCTTCAGTGGGTGGCTCTTTTCCACGGACGTGCTGTCGTCTTCCCTCCATCTGTTCAACGAGCCCTTGATCATGCAGACGGACGCGGAAGAGGCCAGGCAATCTATACAAAACGATTACATGGCCGGGAACCCTCCAAACCTCACCACGGCCCAAAAGGTTCAGCTGATGATAGGAGCGTCGGGAGACGAGTCCTACAGCTTCACAGAGGCGTCGACGGTCTTTGAGACCACATTGGTGGGAGCGGCTCTTAAGTACTACAACCAGAATCCGTCCAAGGCAATCTCCTATCTCAGGGGACTCGCGGCCTTCTGCTCCTACGAGACGTATGCGTCCTTTGTGACCTACGACACCGACCCTTCCATGTACAACATGTACAGCCTCTTAGGAGGGGAGATCAGCCGCATCAAGGCGTCCAAGCCCATGGCAGACACACTTGCGCGCCTCTCTGCGAACAAGTCGGTCGACTCTGCGGAGGCCAAAGACATAGAGCAGTCGACCATGATCACTCTCGCGAGCGTGACCGCAACCAGTGGCGGCGTTGGCGACCCATCTGTAGACTGTCTTGCCATAATGCGCGTGGTCTTCTCCGACGAGGTTGAGGAAGCGCGATTCTCGTATGCGATTCCTGACGACTTCTACTCAAAGTTGCAAACCATGGTCCTTGCAGTGCGCGTAGCATCGGGGATAGCAGCCATGACAAGCCCCCTCAAGGAGACGCTCACCGATTCCTCTGCGTTTGCCACGATTGTGGCCAATGCTGGCCTGCGCATACTCGGTGCGCCTCGAGGGTCCTGGGCCGGCAAGGCACACGCCGTCCCGAGGGGGGACCTCACCAGCGACGATGGCATGTTTTTGATGCTAATGAAACAGGCCCGCGCGCAGTACAAGAGCAACATACTCGACCCGGTGAAGGCGGGGGCTTCGTATTCTAAATGCGACCACAATGTGGCATGGTCTCAGCTTACGTGGAATGCCTACGCCACGAGGCTGGACAACACATACTGTAGCGTATACTTCCTCGGATTGGCTCACAGGCCCCTTCTCGACCCCCAATACGACGACCCTTCCATCTACGCACGCGGGCTCTTTGTAATAGCACACGAGTTCGCGCACTTTGCGCAGCTCTCTGGGCTGACCAATTCAGGTCTGTACGGGTCACTGCTTAAGAACTACTACTCGTGGACGCACAGCGAGGCGTACGCCGACGTCTTCGCTGCGGTTACTGTTCTTTCTACAGGGGTGGTTTCAAGACAGGATTTTGATCTACATCACTGTCAGGTCTGGTGCAGCAGACAACCCTGGTGGTACTATCAGCCACCCGGACAAGTGCATCCAATAGGAAACGACCGATGCAACTTTCTGATTCAAACTATAGACGAATTCTTCCCCACGCTTGGAACGACAACCGTCTGAAGCACAGCGGTTCTCAACACGAGCCCAGGTTCACACTTTCGTAAATCATCTGCAACTCATCGTACTCCTCCGTGTCGAGCTGATCTGGGTCGTCTGGGAGCACACCCTTTGCACCCGTGTCTGACGCGTCGGGATGTAGCGGTCTGAACAAGAAGGTCGAGTCCTCGTCGCACCACAGAAAATGGGAAGGGTCGGTGGTTGGACATACCGTCCGAGAACGCGCATTGGTGCCCCTCTTGCCACGTCCGCATCTGTACTCCTTCATGCGCACATTGGGCTTGCGGATGCGGTCCTTGCGGGTCAGAGTTGTGTCCACCGTGAAGATGGTGTGGTGTTTTACGTGCGTCTTCTTCGGACTCGTGTATTTTGTCGGCGCCTCGAACAAGTCTGCTACATTGCTAGCGTTGATCTCTAGGGTGAGCATGTCCGCAAGCGAGAGGGTGTCCATGGTATAAGACCGCGGCTGAATGTTCGGTACTGTTACTGTCACATCTATGTAGCTTAAATGGTGGGCAAACACAATCACGGCGCCGTGCATTCACAGCGCGGCCCTAGCTTCCCCCGGGTGATGGGCAGCGCGGCAGGTGTCAGCCCGGCGCCACGACCCACGGCGCCACGACGGTCCGCCGACCTTTGGCCATTGACCTCGCTAGTATCTGGAGGTGATTACAGAAGCGTAAAGAAGGAGGGAGGAGAGAGAGGTCTCTCGCTGATCTCCCTTGTACAGCAGTCTGCGTGCGACCCGCTCCTGGGGGAAGGTGCCGTGGCGCCGTACATCACCAAGACACACGGCGCCGTGAAATGGCATCCAACGGCATTCTTGCGGATCCCGGCTCGCCGACGCTCATGGCCCTGAGCACAGAGGCCCAGGTGGGCGTTCCCATCAATGAGCTCCCTTATGCTGCTATGAACATTCAAGTGCCCCCGGGTGGAGAGAGTGTTGTAGCGGAGATGGATCAAGAGCTGCAGGTAGCATACCAACTCATGGAACCTGGTGCGCAGGCGTATCTCGAGGAAGGCGGCGACGAGGGCGGCGGCGCCGAGGGCGGCGGCGACGAGGGCGGCGGCGGCGGCGGCGGCGGCGGCGATTCGGCACTGTCCATTGCCGTGCCACCCGCGCCGCTTCCCATGCCTATGTTCCAGATGGACGCCTTGTTCGCTGGTGCAGCTTCTGGCACCGGCTCTGACTTGCGCAGGGCTAACACCGAGTTTGAATGCTCCGACCTGATGATCAAGATGCTTATGCTCTCGCGCCATTTCCCAAGCCTGTACAGCATCCAAGCCGGTCTCTCATACACCCTGGACGAGGACGGGCGGGCAGTGTGCGACATGTACAACAACATGATTGCCAACATCGCGTTCAACCGCGATGAGTCCGTATCCAGTGACTGCGCAGATACCTTCCGCTCCGCGCTCATCGTCTCCTACGCGATTTTGGAGCACGCGGTCTACAACCCCATCGGGTACCAAGACGGCTCGCGCATGTCCGACAAGGATGTGCATCGTCTGGACATGTGCATGGTGGACATGCTCCGCACCTGCTGCTTCATCGGAACGTCGAGCACGCACTCATCGACACAGCGCGAGTACTCGAAGATCTCTCGCTCCATGGAGGCTCAGCTCGGGAGCAAGATGTGCAGCTTCATGCGCAGCGGCAACGCTCACGCGCAGCAGGCCTACGCCACCGCCGACAAGATGTTCGACAACTTCGACAAGGGCCTCGCCAACCTCAAGGAGCTCACCCTCAAGACCGACCAGGAGCTCGTGGCATTCTTGAACAACGGCAAGGAGCCAACCAAGCTGTTTATGAACTGCTTCATGTTCCCAACCATCTTCGACGGCAACCGGATGCGCTGCGCCAATGCGATCGCCGCGCGCTTCTACGGCCCCAAGAAGGAGTCTCCGCACGATGCGTTTGGCACCAGCGCTCAGGTAGCTGGGGTCTTCGACTCCAACAGCAACATGGTCAGCATGAAGCGCGTAGTCTACACCGTCTGTGCGATTCTGTCCATGGCCAAGCTCAACCTGTGGCTTGCCTCCTCCGAGGCAGTTGCCAACCGAGTCTGCGCAAGGGCGTCGGCTCTTCCCCAGGCGGCTGCAGGCTCCAGTGGCAAACGGGCTTCCGAGGCAACCATGAACGCGGCGATCCAGGCCGAGGCATCCAAGCTCCCGCAGTGGCAGGAAGCGGCCGCCATGTACTGCAAGGTTCTCGACATTGCCAGCAAGAAGATGCGCTGCGGAGACCGCCCTGACGCGCCCGGTGCCAACGCCGACATCATCGACTTTCTTGCAACCTGGTTCGAAGGCGGCGCGCGCTGCGCGGACAAGTTCTCTCTCCTCTCGAGCGCCTTCACACACGACGCTTTCTGCATCGACAAGCCGGACAAGACTGTGCGCCAGAAGTGGCGCGAGTTCCGGATCGACAACGGCCTCGAGAGCAACACCAACGCGTCGCTTTGGCTGGCGAGCCAGTTCCTTGTGAGCTGCCGGCTCGAGGTGCACGACATATCGGTCGGCGGCAGCAACATCCTGACCGCGGCATGCATCGTCTTCTCGGGTGCCATCTCGCGCCTTGTCGACAACGCAGACGACACCGAGCCGAGCGTAAGAGGGCCTTTCAAGTTCGCTCCTCACGTCGAGAGCTCGATCAAGAAGATGTTTGCCAGCTTCGGTCCGCGCATCGCCAGTGAGCGCGTCTCGCCCTTGCCAAACGCGACCACCGAAACGCAGGACCAGACCAGCAAATCGTGCAAGTCCACCAAGATCACCAACCGCATCCTCAACAAGAGCGAAGTGCGCAAGACGCATGAGAAGAGTGACCTCGTGGCCACTCGGCTTTCGGCGTGCATGTTCGTGATGTCGGTGAAGGAGATGCTAATGGCGGACATCGACCCGACCCTCGACAAGCTGCCGCCCATCAAGCTTGGTGTCACGGCTTCTCTCCACGAGGGCCGCAAGGACCTGCGCCGCATGTACATCATTGCCCTGCAGACTCTGCCATGCCTCAAGTACGCGCGCTGCCGCAAGATGAACGTGACGCACCTGATCGAGCAGAACCGCCGGAGCCCGGAGAGCAAGAAGACCACCGGCGACAACGTGGAGAAGCCGTGGCGCGACATCGTCGGCGGGATGCTCATCTCCACGATCTTGTATCCCTCTGCCGGCCAGGCGTTCATCTCGGCGCTCTGCCGCCTCCCCGATGTCCATCCGATGCCCCACGATGCCAGCCTCGACCCCGACGACGACGACGACGACGACACGGAGGACCTCAAGGCCGAGAAGCGTCTCATCGAGGAAAAGTCTTTCGTGTGCCGCACCCACGAGGCGGTGAACGTGTTCAGGCAGTGCTTCAAGAACAAGCTAGGACACTTCTACCCTCTGGCGGATACACTGGTTGGTCCGGTCGGCCCGGTTCGTGACGGCATGTCGCACGCTCGCGTGATCATGGGCCAACAGATCGCCTTTGCCATCAACTTTATCAAGTGCATCGAGAACTGCGGCCCGCTGTGGGAGTGCCTGCAGCTGACGTTCAGCATTCAGAGCAAGTCGGGCTCCAAGCAGGGATCCGAGGACGGTGCCGACGACGATGAAGACGGCGACGACGACGCTTTCGAGCCCCCCCCTCTTCCACCGCTTGCGGGGGCGGCTGGCCCTTCGGCGCTGGCACAAGTCGGAGACGACGACGATGAGTTTGAAGACGTTGCCGCGCCGGAAGACGGCGACGACGACGCCAAGGCGGAAGTTTCAATCCCGGCTGGCGAAGAGTCCGACGATGAGGATCTCTGGGAGCCAGCATGCGTGGCTGGCGGCGAGCAGGCTCGCAAGAGCGCGCGCCTCGAGTGAGCAGACGGGGGCGTAAAGGGCCCACTCCATCACCGACCGTGGTCGATCGTGATGCCCGCTCTTGCAGCGGGGTGACTTTGAGCACGCTGGGACCGGGGTGTGCGCGCGTAGCATTGAGACGGGAGGATGGGGACACGACTTCGTTGAACACAATGAGTATTAAAGTCTACAACTGACAAAACAAACTGATACAACGCCCCTAAAAGATCCCTGTGCCATCATGAAGCAAGAAGCGTCGCACTTTCTGGCTGTGTTCACCGTCAGCATCACGCTTTCGCTGGCACTATCGCAGCACTCCAAGTTCCAACGATCGTCTTTCTCGCGTATGTTGCTGGCATACTTCTTGCTGCGACGGCTGACCGGAACGAGTGGCTCTCTGTTGGTCGCCGCAAAGCTAGATCGAACGCTGCCTTCCAACTCCTTTGCACATGAATCGGTCCAGCTCCTGTAGTCTCCCGACACGTTGAGTTGACGCGCGAAGCATACAAAGTCTGCGTTTGTGTGCACCCAAAGCACAACAAACGGAACGCATGACCTTCTGCAGACCACCCGGTACGCCATTTCCGCCGTGTGGGCCACGCTTTCCCACAGCGTGCTCCAAGCCTTGGCCTGCTCGGTGTTCTCAGTGGACTCGCGTAGCCTGCTCCTTGCAAGCACGGAAAGTCGCAGCCAGTCAGCTCCATGCTCTGTTTGGTCTGCGTATGCTATCTCTTCAAGTGCCTCCTTCTCCGTATCGGCATCCGCGGGTTTGACACACAACTGCTCTGTCCAGCTGCACACAGCCTCCTTCTCGACAGCTAGTATGCATCGGCAGACGTCGCTCGAGAAGAGCTCGTTGGTTCCGATCACGCATTTGGAAACGATGGACACCAAGGGCCTGGAGTGCACAGGATCAACATGGCAACACGCCACGCGAGCTATGGGGAAGTCCCCGCCGCGACCGCCGCTGTGAGCAAACACTTTCAACGCGAGCGGAGTCCTCGTCATTAGAGCGAGAAACCCGCACATTGCCATGCACTTTGGAGACTCGACGCACAGCCGTTCGCACGCTTCTTTGGCGCACGACTCCGGGAGGTCGAACAGTGCGCGACAAATCAACCACAACTCCTTGTTCTGCTCCTCTAGTGGCTCGTACGGAGAGAACCTCCATGTGGAGCAAAGCGATCTAAACGCCCCGTCTAGAGACAACGATTCGATGACAAACACAAAGAAGCGAGCGTCGTTCTGCGAGCAGCCTTCCACAAGCTTGTCCGCGTGGGCCCTCATGACCCTAAGAGCGTTTGCAATGACACCGCCGTATACCGAGCCGACCAGGTGGACGCGCCCACACCTGCCTATGCAGTCGGAGAGCTGACGCGTTTGCTTGCGCAAACAAATCTTCATAGACGCCAGAAACAAACTGTGCTTTGCGTGCACACCCGTTGAAACACGACCTTCACGCGAATCCAACGCAGACACCTCGGGGGGAAGAGACCCCACGCACACACTCATAGTGGCTCTCCCCGCTACCCAATGGCACACTTAGTCTCAGCAAGATAGCGCAGAGCACACTAAATTGTCTGATGGAGATTGTTTTGATTTTGGCAAGTGTTACAGCCGCAGTGACGTTCGGGTTATGCATGGCAAACCGCCAGATACGCACCTGTATCGACGCACAGAATTCTGCTCTCAGAAACAAGTTTGAGCCAATGGAAAGCAGGAGGGTGCGATCGGACGACACTGCACTTCTTTTACCGATACGAGGCGGATCGCGCCATTGAGGCCGCCCACTTTTCCAGGTTCACTGTTGCCTTTTTGATGTTTCCCTGCGTAGTGGCTCGTCTCTGCCACGAGGTACTGTCTGTGAACGGCGTGTTCAGCATTTTCTGCATTGGGCTTGTGTCACGCGCGGACACATCGGCGGCCATTTTCGATGCTAGCTTGTAGCTCTGCCGGTCGCCGCATGGCTGCGCTCCCGTCGCAGCAACCCCCGATACGTTAAGACACTCTAGAGATAGTAGCACGAGTGCGGGTCCGGTGTAGCACTCTCCAACAGAGGAGTACTCCGGTAGCCATTGCGACACGTGAAATGAAAAAAAGAATATAAGTTCCTCCACGTAAGTGGCCACGTTGCTGCTGATCCTTGCCACCGACAGCATGTCCGAGAGCACCTCGAGTGCCCATATGCGGTGGTTGAAGTAGCATCTGTACAGAGAGACGTTCTTCAACACGACGCATTCGTATTGCTCTACGTACTCTTTAAGCTGCTCTGCGCTGCAGTTTACTTCCCCCGGTTTGAGCAAGCACGACAGTGCGAACATGGGACCCAACGGCTGGGCGTCCATGGCGTACTTGATGGACATGGAGATGCTCATGGCGAGCGCAATGCGACTCTGGAGTTCACTGTTGTCCCACGAACTCGATTCTTTCTTGTTGACCAGGTGCATGATCTGAAGAAACACGGTGATTGCCATCACTAGGACGTCCTTCATCTCATCCCTTGCCAACGGAATTTCTTCCATCAGTCTTGCAGTCATGGGAGTGAGCAGCACTATGGAGCTCAGAACAGACTTTGAGTACTCGAACGTCGTTTCGGTTATCCTCTGTTCCTGCAGTTCCTGATCGGTCTGAACAACAAAGTGGCGCCTCGTTGCAGTTTGCGGGTCCACGCTCACCCACACTGGAGAGTCGGACGGCGGCTGTGGCCTTTCACTGCGGCTTTCCAATCGTCGTTTGATGGACCCGACGATTGAAGACAGCAAGCCTCCACTCTCCGCTATAGTTGCGCTAGTGGACGGTGAGCGTTCCCCACCGCAGATGGCCACGGCCATCATGGCCAAGGGTGACGTACACGTGTTGGACCGACTTGAAAAGTCCGACCGCCGCGCTGACCGTGCCACCCGGCTCCTGATCCGCAAACTAGGGCGAACAAAGCGCAACCGCAATGCCGCGAGCCACCCCACCGTAACCTCTCCGTCCTTTCACGCCACGTCCTTTGCTAGCGAAACCAACCTAATCTATCACGAGGATGTGCTGATGGCCAAAAGAAGACTTTCAAAGGCGAGGGACGCGCATGGACACCGCGCGTTTTACGTGGACGAGTTGTCTTGTTCCTTGGACACAGAAGAACCACGCGGGCTGATAGTGGTGCCGCGCAGTCAGCTCGCTGCTCCAGAGTGGGTTGGACAATGCATTACAAAAGACAATCACACACGCTCTACCACGTCGGCCGACTCGGTCATTGTATTACATGCTGCGGACTGCACTACTATACAATGTGCAGGCGTCGCCGGAAACAAGGTCTCGGTCTGCAAACTGCATGTCAGCAACGGCATGACGCTTTTCTACGCGCGCGTGATACAAGACACCGATTCCTCTTTGCACTCGTACAATCCCTGGCGCCTTGGACTGGACAAGAAGGCGACAGCGTCCATGCAGCATGTTGTAGCGAGGCTTGTGGGAGCCAAGCTCGAGTGAGGACGGTGTTTACCCCTTTGAGCGTAGCTTGCGTCGCTTGCGCTTCTTTGTAGAGGGCACGTCACCCTCGTCCGGCTGGGCCGACAGGGCCGTAGGATCGAAGCAGGGCTTTGCTCCGTAGACAATGTGCGAAAGTATCACCCGCGTCTCCATAGTTTTTATGCAACTCGGAATCCACGAGCGAAAGTGTTTGGGGCAAAAATGCACCGTCCGCAAGGGCGGTGGCAGAGTTGCGTTTCTCCCAGACTTGTCGAGCGGTGCCTTCACCAACCTCCACCGAGCTCCGGATCGCATCGGGTCATGGTTCCCGCAGTAGCGGCAACTGGCCACCACAGAAGGCACTGGGTCGGGTGCATTGCTGTCGGGCTTCAAGCTGCGATTGAGCATCTTAAAGTCGCATCGCAAGCAGCAAATTTGCGAGTGGTACTTGTTGGAAGGAGAGAACCTCACACAACACCCACAGAAAGAGCAAAGAGCGTACCAGTCGTTCCACAATCGAACCGCGCGTCCGAGGAGGGGTATGGTGAGCATGCACTCGTGGCCACAGGCCACAGAGCTGCATCGCTGTTCCAGAGCACTCTTTGAATCTCTCCTGACTCTCGCCGACGTCCCAGAGCCAGACCCGGTTGTGCTGTCGGATATCATTGACACGATGGAGTGTTCGTTGCACTCCATGGATTCAATCGCACGGATGGACATCTGCTCCTCGAACGCCACGGCTGTCTTGAGAGACGCAGACGCCCTCTTGGCACACCTGAGTTTGGTTTCCTTGGTATTGCAATCCATAGACAGCATCGATCCACTGGTACCGACCTCGTTGAAGCTGACGTTCCACTGTGACCCACCGTCGTTGGCGACTGCGTTTGAAACGCGTTTGCACTCGATGCACGCACACAGATGGCTAGAATGCTTCGACACCATCTCCATCATCTCTTCTATGCTGGATGGCGTTGTTTCAAAGCATTCGTCAGCCAGCACGCGCTTGTACAACGCCCTTGCCTGCATGCTTTTCGTTTTGCTTCCAAGGTCGTACACAAGAATGTCCTCTGAAATGTGGGCAACGCGACAGAAGTGCAGTATCTTGGCGGCTCCCTTACTTCCGGCGTCGCTCAGTGTTCGTATCGAATCTATGGCACCCTTTGAACCCCCGTTGCACGACGACCCTCTCACGTTGCTGATGCCAAGCAACTTTGACACCTCTTCAAGGGTCATCAAGCCCGAAGACGACCGGTTAAGCGCAAGCCTCTGTATTTCCATGCGCTCCGAGTCGGAGAGCAGCATAGTGAGCTTGGTTGCTGCGTTCATTTCGTGAATGGCTTTGTACTGGTGGGGGTCCAGTCTCGCCGCCCTCAGGTTGTGCGACGCGCTGTGGGTCCAGAAGGGGATGAAGTTGCATCTGAACGCCATGGACCACACCGACGCAGCCACCGAAGTTGCGGGAACCTTGTGGTGTATGGAAGCGGTGCCCTTACCTGCCAAAACACAGTTAAGTAGTGGTCAGAAAAGAATTGGTGGAAAAGTAAAAGAATGCCAGCGCATCCGTCGGCGCGCGCACCTAAGTATCCGGGGTTCCATTGAAGTACGCCGATCTGCGCCTCGTCGGACGAAGTTGGATTCATTCTTGCAAACGCGTGTTTGATGGCATCCTGTATGCCGGTAGAACCCCTGGACTCGTAGACCTTGCGTCCGGCGTTGACAAACGCGCTAGAAGAGCACTCCAGGCCATCAGTGGGTAGCTTGAAAGGAGCGGAAGACAGAAACGCAACCGGATGTTCGAGGTGAGCGAGCGCAGAGTTGCTTGCGTACGCGGACGATGTCGTGTTTGACACCATTCTACGAACACACTCCTTGAACGCGGTTGGGTGATTGCACAGGGGCAACATCTGGTTGAACATACCCCTGCACCCGAGGTGAAGCGACAGTGCAAGCCTGTCTTTCCAGTGCATCCTCAAAGCGGGGTGGATGCAGGAGTTCATGCCGGTCAGCGAGATCATCAGAGCGTTACAGCAGATACGCGTTGTTCCGGTGTTCTCCTCCAGCATGCCAGAGAGTATGCCGTCCCATCCACGAGACCCAGGGTTGGTGCATCGGGTCATCAGGGACAGTAGGCTGTTGGAAGCGCTGGAGTCTGACTGGCGGCTGCTGAAACGATGAGAGTAGAGCTCAGAGAGGTCCAGCTCCGCCAACTCGTTTGCCGAGCTGTAGATAGACGGTCCGTTTACCGTGATGCCGTAGGTCAGCAAGTCGTGAATGTAATGGGCATGAGCAGACGTCCACACCGCGGCGTGACAAGAGTCCTTGTACAGCCGAGCCATCTTTTGACACATGCCTACTGCCTGTGGGCGCGTACCAGGTTTGGCAATCTCGCTGCTTTTGAGAGCAACGAACGCCTCGCAGCAGGCACCTAGAAGAAGGCGAGCCAGGCACACGGTGTGCACGCATAGGGAGCTGTGCGAGGACTGCGCCGCTTGTGATTGTCCCGTGTCGTTCCCCTCAATGCGTCTGAGCAATGTACGCTCCAACGCGGCGAGGTGTGGAACGACTTCACGCGCTTCTTCAAGCATTTCCACACTTCCTTTGCAACCGGCATGAAGATCACTCCCAATCGCAAGCTCAATCCTGCCTTCCAGTATCCACGATGGCATGTCCGGCACATCAAACTCGTCGGCCATCACGCTACAAGTGCGTAGCAGGGATTCGATAGTCCCAGCATCTTCGAAATCGATGCTCAACGGCCGAAGCCCGTTGTTCACTGTGGCATTAGTGTCGCCGCTCCCGAGGTTGCCTCCCACAAGAGCGGCTGCCGAAAACCCAGACCGTCCAGGTGTTCGTCTACGCCTATACCAACCTGCACTATGCGCGTCTTTGCGTCCTCGTCCGACACGTAACGGTAGTGGGTGGAACAGAAGCGTACCATGGGCTTGAAGGATAATGCAGACAGTAACGACTCCCTTTGCGGCGCTCGCTGTGCAAAGTCCTCGTCGACAAAGAGCATTGCGTGGGGGTGGTAGCCGTCTCGACACGCGACGAGGCTGGTGTGAGTCGGCATGCTACTCGCGGCGGAGCAGACTTCCGCGTGGTCGGGTAGTCCACCAACTTTGTTCTGGAACGTCTGCACAGACATGGATGACGGGAGCTTGAAGTTGCTATCCGTCCTCGCCAAGATGTACAAATAATTCTGCGCACAGCAACACAAACGTCAATGGTAAGCCTCGCGATTCAGTGGACAAGCACCCGCAGATGGAGTCGAAGGGAGGGCACGTACCATCCAGTATCTCGAGCACAGAAGACACTTTTGCTGGACAGGCGGAAGCCCCTTGCCGTCGAGAAAATCCCGGAGCTGGCTAGGCAGCAAAAACTCCTTGCAAACAAAGCCCTTGTTTGTATCCGGCCCGTATCTCACCTTCGCCATGTGGTTCGCCAGGCATCGCTGGCCGCATACGCACGGACGCTCGCCGATCTCGGACTTGGCCTCCGACAGAAACATGTCGTCGTGTGCCTTGCCGACCTCCTCCAACTCGGGGATGCGGACGTGGGCCTTCTCCAGCATTCCAGAAACAAGCTGCAGTGTGCGCGACGTGGTGGCTTCCCTGCGAAAATGTGGGGCACAAAGGAATGTCAGATCATACACTTCCCACAAGCATGGAACGGAGTTTTTCCATCCGACGAGCAGCTTGCCACGATGTATTCCAGTGCACGCGAAGGGGGGTTCTAGGGTGTGTGAGTTCGAGGGGCGTGGAGCGTACATGCTCAACATTGGGTGGAGTTTGATAAACTGGTTGAGCAACTCCTCGTCGCGGCTGTACTCCTCGTCGGCGTTGATCGTAGACTCGCTGGACAGAAGCCGAGCCGACCCCTCAGAGGGCGACGGCGGCGGGCCGACCGGCACTGGCGCAGACGACGACCGGTGCGAGCTGGGAGGAAGCTGAATTTCCGGCATCGAAACCTGCATCGCTTCCGGTGACGACTGCGGTTGCTGCTCCGGAGACTGTCGCAGAGCCTCAGGAAGCAGCGACGGGCTGATGGACCCATCCCTCGCTTGCAAACTCGGCGACACGGGGGACGCAGAGCGGCGGTGCGTCAACGAAGGAGACTCCATCAGATGATGTTTGTATTATAATTGACCAAACCTCTTATAAGGACAACTTAGCGGGGCGCGAGGGCACAACTACATCGGTTCCGTGGTGTGCTGCGCGCGTCCACTGAGTCACGTCCCCACTGTCGTCCCAGCACACTGAGATGTTTCCCAGACCGTAGTCGGGATCCACGACCCATCCCACCCCATCCGCAACCCTGCCAGACTCCTCGCCCACAAAGCTGGGGTGCTTCACTACGGGCATGCCGCTGTGTGCGCATGCCACCGTCCCAGCTCTCCCCACCGCCAAACACACGCGGTAGTAAGACAGGCACACGACTGGCCTACCCTCCATTCCCACACGTCATTGCGCACGGCCGGAGCGCGCGTTGCATAGCGCGGGTATTCTGGCTAATTTGCCATGCTCTCGATCATCAGAGCGATCTGCATCTTGTGTTCGTCGGTCATGATCTGGAACTCCACAGCGTTGAGCGTGAGGCTGTCGTTCTTGATGTAGCTATCGTTCATGCCCTTTGCAAGGTACGTCACCATGGCCTCGGTGCCGGGGTTGGGCTTCATCAGAAGCTTGGCGAACGCCTTCTGAAGCGCGGCCTCCGCGGCCTCAGACGGCTGCAACTGGGTGGCGCCATCTTGCGAAGCCGGGGTCATGTCAACGTCGGAGACCTCGACAGGCGCGGCCGGGGCACGCTTCATGCGAGCCACCACGTTCTGAGCGGACGCGTGCTCAGGGCCGTGGTTTGCAGTGATGAACGTCGTAATCTTGGGGATCTTCATGCCGATGAGGTTGGTTGCGTACATCGCATCCTTGTTGAAGGCGTCGAGACCGTAGGACTCGCCGTCGGACTTGAGCTGCTCAAACAGCTTCTCGCGGCACTGGCCCTGAAACACCTTGCACCCGCCCTGCCAGGCCTCCATGTCCGGCCGCTCGCCCGTGGCAACAATGGCATTGTATTTGGCCTTTACAATGTCACTCGAAAAGCTGCCGGCCACGGTGTCCACGTGGGGCAAGAACGAGTCGGCCTTGTGCAGCATGATCGGAATGTTGGTCATGGTCTCCACATTGGGGATGCCGCAGCTGAGGTCCATGTTCGAGTAGATGTAAAAGTTCTCCTCGACCTCCTGCTCGGACCCCTCGGTGGCCATGTCGTTGTGCTGAGCGCCCATGATCGCAATCTTACCAGGAAAGTGCGGGTACGACAGACGCACGTTGAATGCGGCCTCCATCACGAGCTCGCCATCCTTGACCGGAGGCAAGCAGACGAGGATGTCGTGTCCCGGCAGAAGGTTGGGATAGAGAAGGTCCATGAAGACGACGGCCGCCTCGGGCTCTACAATCTCGGTGCCGTCCTCCTCGAACTCGCCGGTGCACTCGAACAGCATGCTCATCGTGATGTTATTGTTCTTGAGCTGGCGCTTAAACTCCTTCCATGCCGCATCCTTCATGCTCAGCAGGTAGTCGCTCTTGTCACGGAAGGTGCCATCATCAATGCCCGCGGCAATCTGACCATCGGTCTTGGCGAACGTGCCCGACTTGAAGAGAAACTTGGTGCCGTTAGCATCGGTGATGCACTTGCCCTCTGGGAACGTGAATGTCGGGCGCGTGTAAGCCTTCGGGTCGGAGCTGTCGCCGCCACCGCCCATGCTGCGGTAGACGGGGATCTCGACCTCGACGGGGATGTCGACGTGGTCACCGGGAGTCATCCACGCCTTTAGGTAGTGTGCGACGCATGAGATCTTGTCGCATTTGACAAAGTACTTGTCGTTATCGCCCAGGCACTCGGACGGGACGTTGTACATCGCGATCTTGGCGGTCTTGCTCTCAACCGGTAGGCGGCTGATCACGTCCACGCCGTTCTTTGTGCAGATGACGCCGATCTGAAGATTGTCGCAGCTACCGTCGTCGTGCTGAGAGGAGGAGAGCTTGGCCATGGCCGCAGACGCGGCACTCTTGATGGACCCGGCAAGCACTTGTGCGCGCACGGCCACGTAGTTGAAGAGCATGCACATGTTTCTGAACGGGCGCCACGGACACGCACGAGTGAGCTGGCTGCAACAGTGGATGCCGGCGCCACGGAACAGAACCCCAGGAGGGGGTTGAATGGGCAGAGCGGCAAGGGAGGGGGCTGGGACTTACACAGTGGTTGGCTTGTGTTGTTTCGTTGGTCTGTAGGTGTTCACGGCTTGTAGACAGTTACATGGGCACGTGTCACGTGGCGCCGGATCGCGTAAAAGCCACGTGTAGCTCCGGCGCCACGGCCTTGCCGCCCACAAAAGGAATCGCAAGCCGGGGATTCCATCTAAGGAAAGTGGCAAGGCCCGGTCGTTGCCGCCGGCCCGTGCCTGTTGAGAGCAACGAGCCAGGCAACCCGCTCCTGAGGATGCCGCCGCGGCGCCGGAACAAACACAAGAACAAAGCATCAACCGGTGCCACGAAAGCCGCCCCCGAAGGCGAGAAGGACATTGCGGACCTTCTTGCCGACAACCTGGATGCCGAACTCACCCTCAAGGACGAGGTAGCCGAGGCAGTTTCAGGACTGAAGGGCTACGATCTCGCCAAGAAGCTGCACAAGGAAGCCGTCAACATGTTCAACCAGAGTGTGGCTGGAGACGGTCTGGCTCCCGACGTTAGAGACGCGCTGCGCATCACACACGAACTGCGATGCGCCAGCCCGGGACCCAATCCGGTCCCACAGCCAGTCCTTCCGTACATGATGTGGCGGAAGCTGGAAGAGTGCAGCTACACCAAGGGTCGCATCAATCTAGAGAGCAGTTGCGACATCATGGCAGTGGGCAAGTTCTTCGTCGATCTTGCGGACAGCTGCATGAACCGCGCCGCGGAGAACATCGACATTCTCAAGCGCGCGGCGGCCGACCCGTTGGGTGTGCTTCAGCCCTTTATTCAAATACAAGGCCTCCAGCAAGCGAGCAAGTACACAACCACCGACGAGATGTGCATGCTCGCGTGCTTGGTGAAGAACATCGTCCCCGCCGGCATCAACTCGGTCACCGTGAAGTCGTCCCCTCTGCACGGCAACGGCGTGTTCGCCAAGCGACCAATAAAAAAGGGCGAAATCATTACGATGTACCCATGTCACGCCTTCTTGCTTTGCGTCGAGGGCGTTGGCACGCTCTGGGCTATGACCAACGGAGAGAACATGCTGCGCACGACGGCGTCTATGCTTGCTGGTTACTCAGCAGAAGTCGAGCCCACACGCATTTCCATCGCTGGCGACCCAGACATCTACACGAACGACGCCTGCGGTCACCTCATCAACGACGGGGCTTGCATTATGAAGAAGGACTTTGACGTGAACGACGTTTTGAAGTACATCGAGGACTCCCTGCGGGCCCAGAATTGCCATTTTATTTCGCTCGCGGGGTGTGCGTTGGCGGTCATGGCGTCGCGAAACATCAAGACGGGAGAGGAAGTGCTTGCCGCCTACGGGGCTGGGTTCTGGTCGAAGTACGCTCACGGAGAGATTTGAAGCATCGGCGCCGTGGTGTGGTTGACCATTGTGTGTGAAAAAGTAGAAGGGTTGACATTTTACGCCCAAAGAAATGCTGCACGACAAAGATAGCCCGTGCGCCAAGCGGCGCCGGGCCGACGCGCCCCAGGTGGTGAACAACACCACTAACAACACCACGAACAACATCACCAACTACTTCACATCCGCCTCGGGTCCCGCGGCCATCCCCGAGGACACTTGTCCGCCCAACCTGTTCCCCGAAGACGAACGCCAGCACAACGCCTACGTCCCGTACCACGGCCGGACCCGCCCTTACCGCGTCAGCCACGCCACGCGCGACGGCCAGCTCAAGGCGGGGTGCACCAACTGCACCTCCAACTACAAGGGCATGGTGCAGTTCGCGCCTCCGGAATGCAACCAGAACGGGCAGCGTCGCCCCCAGTTTTTCGACGCGCTGGCGGCCTACTCCGTCGCCTGGGAGGCGCGCGACCTGGAGGCGGCGCGCGCGGCGCGCGCCAAGGTCGAGGAGCTGCGCAATGCTCACTGCCCGTCGTGCCAGGAGTCGGCCAGCAAGCTCTCCCCCGAAAGGCAGGCGTGCAAGGACGAGTACGTCCGTATGCGCAAGGCGGCGTGCTCCGAGAACGACGGCTGCGCCAACCCCGACTGCGCCGAGCGCGGCGAACAGGCGTGGTGCGTGCTGCAGGGTGACCACCTCCACACCCGCAAGGAGGAGGACGAGGGGCTGCGCAAAAAGGAGGGGCTGAGCCAGTACACTTGGTGGTCCGGCCACGGCGGCGTGGAGGCGATGCGCGCCGAGGAGGC
>TARA_B110001450_G_scaffold196117_1_pt1 | contig 18440 bp, 14 predicted proteins | sample TARA_B110001450 | Tara Oceans TARA_B110001450 (sample SAMEA4396538) | marine metagenome | biome: Polar Biome; feature: [SRF] surface water layer (ENVO:00010504); material: water (ENVO:00002006), including particulate matter (ENVO:01000060) such as... | depth 5 m | reverse complement strand
TCCGTATGAATGGGATGATTCTGATGGAGACGGATACGGCGATAATTACGAAGATTGGGACCCCTATGACTCAACCCAATTTGAAGACGAGGATGACGATGGCTATGGAGATAATATCTCTGGTAATGACCCTGATATGTTCCCGAACAACAGCGAGGAATGGGCTGATTCTGACGATGATGGCTACGGCGACAACGAAGCAGATGCATTCCCTTACGATTCCACCCAATTTGAAGACGAAGACGATGATGGATACGGTGACAACACTTCCGGAAACAACGCGGATGCATTCCCTGGCAACAGCGACGAGTGGGCTGACTCTGACGATGATGGATACGGCGATAATGAAGCGGACAGTTTCCCTTACGATTCAACCCAGTATGAAGACAATGACAATGATGGCTACGGCGACAATACCTCCGGAAACAATGCGGATATATTCCCTGACAATTCCGGTGAATGGGCTGATACTGATGGCGACGGATATGGAGATAATTATGAAGATTATTGCCCATATACCGCAGGAAACGTCACAATGAGCATGTACCAAGGATGCCCAGATGCAGACAATGACACCTATGCAGATATTGAAGATGCCTTTGACAACGATGCTTCGCAATGGTCTGATTATGACGGCGATGGCTACGGAGATAACTCGACGGGAACAACTCCCGATTCGTGCCAAGGAACTGCAGGAACTTCAACCATGACCGTCAGTTATAATTTCACGACCAACATGGGAGAGAATGTAACCATGTATGGATGCCTTGACAGTGACAGTGACGGCTACGATGACAACTCCGACCCTTGTCCCTACACCTACGGTAACAGCTGGGTTGATTACTTCGGTTGTGCCGATACTGACCAAGACGGCATCAGCGACTTTTCTGACCCTTATCCAAACATAGCGACTGATGATATCGAAGATTGGGACAATGATTCCTATGCAGACCACGCACCCGATTATAACGACAACATCGACCAATTCCCAGAAGATTCCACACAATGGAACGATACCGACTATGACATGTACGGCGACAATCCAAACGGTACTGACCCAGATGCATTCCCATTGGATTCATCTCAATGGGAAGATTATGACGGTGATGGTTACGGTGACAATTACGATGGTAACAACGCCGATCAGTGTGTCTATTCAAGCGGTAATTCAACGCTTGACCGCTTTGGCTGTGCAGACTCCGATGGTGACGGCATATCCAACCCTGATGGAGATTGGAGTGTCTATGATGGTGCTGATGCATTCATTTCAGACATCACACAATGGTCAGATGAAGACGGTGATGGCTACGGCGACAACCAAGACGGAACCACACCTGATTCCTGTGAATATGAGGCTGGAACTTCAACACTCAGTGCGTATTACAACGGTTCAAACTCTCAATGGAGCAACGTGACTGAATACGGATGCCCTGATGAAGATGGAGATGGCTACGCCGATTACTCTGACCCTTGCCCGTATTCCTATGGAAACAGTTGGCTGGACCAATTGGCTTGCCCTGATGCTGACCAAGACGGAGTCAGCGACATCAATGACCCCTATCCACAATCTGCAACCGCTACAGCCGGTGATTGGGATGGTGATGGCGTTCTTGACCACGCATTCAATCAATCCTTGAATGTCGACCGATTCCCAGAGGATTCGACCCAATGGGCCGATTCAGATAATGACGGCTATGGAGATAACGCGACTGGAAACGATGCAGATGCTTTCCCGAATGAACAGAGCCAATGGCAAGATTCTGACGGCGATGGCTACGGCGACGACCAAAATGGCTTCCAGGGCGACCAATGCCGCTTTACTCCCGGAAACAGCACAATGCCGTCCTATGGTTGCCTCGACAGCGATGGTGATGATTGGGCTGATGAATACGATGCTTTCGAAAACGATGACACGCAATGGCATGACATGGATGGCGACGGCTACGGTGATGAAATGGATGGAAACACTCCTGACCAATGTCCAAATCAGCCTGGAACATCCATTCGAAGTGTGAATCAAGATGGAGAGAACGAGAGTTTCTATGGTTGCGAAGACCGCGATAACGACGGATACGATGACCAAACTGACCCTTGTCCAAATCAATACGGAACAAGTTGGGTCGACCGCTTGGCATGTATCGATGATGATGGAGATGGAATCAGTAACGCTGAAGACCCTGAACCATTCAAAGCAACTGCAAATATCGAAGATTGGGACGGTGATGGCTACCTTGATCATGCAGACAATGAATCGATGAATACTGACGATTTCCCTTATGAGTCAACACAGTGGATGGATTCTGATGGTGACGGCTACGGCGACAACATGAACGGTTCTGAACCCGACATATTCCCGAATGAATACTCCCAATGGATGGATTCTGACGGTGATGGCTATGGTGATAACAACGAAGTGTGGGCCTATATGCCCGATGCTTGTACCTATGAGAGCGGTAACAGCACTGTTGACCGAAACGGATGCATTGACTCTGATGGCGATGGCTACAGTGATGCGTCCTCGAACTGGTTGGCGTATCCCTATGGACCAGCAGACAGTCTGCCGTACGATTCAACTCAATGGGAAGACCTTGATGGAGATGGATGTGGAGATGACTACCAATTCACCATCGATGATGAAACCGGATTAAGAAATGAAACTGGGGATGCTTTCCCAACTGATGATGAACAGTGCAGTGATGAAGACGGCGATGGCTACGGTGAAGAAGATGATGCATTCCCTGAAGACGACACTGAATTCGAAGACACCGACCGAGATGGTTACGGAGATAACCTCGATGAATTTGATTTGGACAGCACTCAATTCGAAGATTCTGATGGCGACACCTATGGTGACGACCAAGATGGACGTGATGCTGATGCGTTCCCAGACGACCCAGCTGAATGGAAAGACAGTGACCGTGATGGACTCGGCGATAATGCCGATGTATTCCCGAACGACCCAGCTGAACAGATGGACAGCGACAATGACAACGTCGGCGACAACTCTGATGCATTCCCATTCGACCCAACCCAAACTCGAGATTCCGATTTCGATGGATATGGCGATAACAAAGACGGATTTGAAGGCGACCAATTTACCAACAACCCTACACAATGGTACGATCGAGACATGGATGGTTACGGTGACAATGAATGGGGAAGCAACCCTGATTCATTCCCAGACGATGCAAATGAATGGTTCGACTACGACGGTGATGGCCGAGGAGACAACCTCGCTGACAAATGTTATGATCTTGATTCAGATGAATTGCGTGCTTGTATTTACGATGCAGACAACGATGGTTTTGATGACGATGATGACCAATTCCCACAGGAAAAGACGCAATGGGTCGATGATGACTTTGATGGCAAGGGCGATAATTGTCGCTTTACCCAAATCAGTGAAGGTGTGTACGGAATAGATGATGTCGTATACCTCAACATTAACTCTACGACTGCGTTCAACGGCGATTGTTCATTGAATGACCGAGACAATGATGGACGAAAAGACCCAGCAAACCCGGTGTACACTGATTCAAATCAAATTCAAATCAAGAAAGATTCGCTCGTATGCACTGACTTTGGAACCTTCGAGCGATGTGAAGATGCCTTCCCAGACGACCCGAATGAATGGGCAGACAATGATGAAGATGGTACTGGAGATAATGCAGACCAAGACGATGATAACGACGGTGTCTCTGACAAAGTGGAAGAAGATTCAGGTACTGATTCCTTCAGTTCTGCATCCAAACCGTTTGCTGGCGTGGACATTCCCTTGATTGACATTAATCTCCAAGAATGGGACCTCATTACAATTGGAATTGGTGGACCGAGCGCTCTTTACCTTGCTTTCACCTTCCTTTCACGAAACCGAAGAACCGAAGAGTTTGAAGAACTCATTCACTTGGCAGAATCCGAAAATGACTTGCAAGTGATCAGTGACCGCTACGAACGAGCACTGCAAATGCGTTTGATTGGACCACACCAAGGATTGAGGCTCGAACGAATTCGCTCAAAGCGAGAGAACATCCTCGAATACGACATGGTGGAGCAACACAACATGGAAGTCGATTTACTACCAAAGCAAGCGGTTGAGATTCCATCCTCTGAAGAAGAGTGAGGCACACCCCTATGAGGCACCGTCTACTCGGTGCAGCATGGCACGAGGTGGGCTGGACGGCGAAATCGCTCGTTTGAAGCACAGGGATGTGCGTCATCGCCGACGTGCTATCCGTGTCTTATTCGATACCGACATCCCTCGGGCACTGGAAGGATTCGTTCCACTGTTGAACGACAAGGATGCTTGGTTTCGCTCTAAGGCCCTTGAAGCGCATCGTAAATGGGCACCAAAACAAGGTGTTGGAAGTTTGCGGATTTTGGCGAACCATTCTTGGCTTGATGCCAGGCGTTGTGCTGCAAATCTACTCGATGACTTTTCAGAAGACACGACTGAAATTGCCCTGCTGCTGATTGAAGACGATGACCTCACTTGTACTCGGAAAGCGGCTGAGGCTTTACTGAGAGGAAGAGATGCTGCTCAATATGCTGAACAATTCCAAACGCATGAAGACAGTGCATTGCGACGAATGGCCGTACTCAGCCAAGGTGCAACTGCAGAACAGCGCGCTACTGCTCTTCACGATGAAAGTAACAGCGTATGCGAAGCTGCATTGCAAGCCATTGTCGACAACGGTGAAATGTTGTCTGAAGACAGCATGAAGGAGATCCTCAAACGAGGCCTGAAATCCACCTCTTTGCTTTCGTCAGCCGTCCATAACGCTGGTGAAGTATTGGTGGAAGTGACGAAAGGTGCCGATGGCCCGACAATGAAAGCATTGGTCAAAGAACTTCGCTTTCAGTGTGATTCTCTTGAAGATGCTGCGATTCAGTCGCTGCTTAAGCATGAATTATTTGCAGTTGCAGGCCGATGGATGCAAGGTAAAAAGAGCGAAGAAATCGATGCACTACGCTGGAGCATCATTCGGGATAAGTCTGTTGATGTCATCGAACGTGCACGCTTACTTGAACGACTGATTGGTCGCTGTGGAGAGGTGGAAATTGCAGAAGAAAACCGCCGCTTCCTCTCCGAGTGCAGTGATGAGTTGCTCCGGATTTCAGCAGAGAACCTTTCTACTGCCTCGACTGAACTTGGTCTATGAGCCGCCCATCCTCAGGTATCCGCTTCCTCATCGACGCGACAGAAGGTGAATCCCGACGTTTGTGTGTCGGTATCGAAATCAACGGTCCTTTTACCGCTTCAACACTCACTGTTCATTTCCCTCGATGGGTCCCTGGGTCCTATTTCTTGCGTGAACCAATTCAGCATATGACTGACTTTGTGGCGGCCGACCAATCTGGAAACATACTGTCTGCAAGTCGAAAAGATGTTGATGCAATGCGTATCAAAGTCTCATCAGAGGTCACCAGCGTGATGTTGACCTACCGACTTCTTGCCACCGACCTTTCTGTTCGAGGCAATCATTTGGACACCACACACCTGCACATGATGCCACCCTTTACCTGGTTCATGCCGACTGAAGGTATTGATTCGGCTCGAATGAACATGGAACACATTGTCGAATTACACGCACCAAAAGGTTGGACTCCTGCTACACAGTACACCGATAACGGCAACAAAAGTGGCAAAGGTGAATTGACGGAAAATCAAGGCACGACCCATTGTTTCACCTCTCCTCAGCGAGATGAGTTCCTCGATGCAATCATCGAATGCAATCCGAATGTCATGGATTCTTGGGACGTCGATGGTCGCACGCACCACCTCAAATTGTGGGACAGTGGTGGGCATGAAGTGGATGCTGGAATGCTCAAGCGATTCAAACTCGATATGGACCGAGTGGTCAAAGAACATCACGCCTTGTTCGGAATACCTGCATGGGACAATTATGTTACTGTCATTCAACTCACTGAAAACATGAGAGGCGGGCTTGAGCACCTCAATTCACAAACTTCAATGCTACCACGTCAATGCCTTATGCCGGGTCACGAAGATGAATACCTGGACCTTGTGAGTCTGTTTAGCCACGAATACCTCCATCAATGGAACGTGAAGCGATTACGACCTCGGAATTTCCTTGATTATGATTTACAACGAGAAACCCATTCGGATTTACTCTGGTGGTTTGAAGGTGGAACTTCATGGATGGGCGACATGCTGTGTGTTCGCTCAGGCGCATGGTCCGAAGAGGACTGGCGCAAGGATTTCATGCGGAAAATGAAGCGCCACACGACTCGACATGGTATGGAAAGTGAATCACTGGCTGAATCAAGTCACGATGCGTGGATCCACTTGTACCGAGGTCATGCTTTTTCTCGTGAAACTCAAATTTCGTATTATCTCGAAGGAGAACTTGCCATTATGCAGCTCGATGCGGAATTACGCCGACGCTCAAAAGGCGATGTCGGCGTCTGTGACCTGATGGCTGAATTGTGTCGAAAACACGCGCTCGAATATGAAGGAGTCGAGCGTTTAGGCGTTACCCACAAAGACATCCGTAGAGCCCTGACTTCAATGAAAGGTGGTCGGCAATTAGGCTCCTTACTCGATGACTTGATGCATCAGCGCCAAGCACCTGATATGAAGGCGACAATGGCCTTTTTCGGATTGGACCTTACCCCTGAACACGCGCCCAAAGACGGCGAAGATACGCATGGATGGTTGGGCGTAAACCTCTCCGGAAAAGACGGTAAAGTCACGGTCACCTCACACATCAAAGGCTCACCAGTACGCCATTGCATTATGCCGAGTGATGAAATTGTTGCAGTGAATGGAGTACGAACTTCTTCGGTCAAAGCACTCAAGACTTCACTCAAGGGTAAAGCTGGAACGAAGGTTAAACTGATGGTATCTCATGAAGGAATCATCCATGAGCACACGGTTTCTCCCGTATCGACTCCACAACATGGCGTCAAGTTAGACGGTAAAGGCAACGCTCGTTGGCGAGCCTACATCGCTACACGTCAATCCAATTGAGTCGGTGCGTGCTGTTCAAGCACTTCTAACGGCACATGAATCGGTGGCAAATGGTCGGCGATGGTATGACGACTGGTTTTCGGCGGAAATACCTGGTCAGAAAGGCACATGTCAACCACTTGTTGCTTTGTAATCGACTTGAGTTCTGATGCTGGCCAAACATCGACATCAATACGCTCATCGGCAAGATAATCAACACAAATCGCAGGAACACGGGCTAAATTCAATTTTCCTGCAATCGAATAGCGGTGATGGCCGTCCAAAATCGCACCTGTTCGCTTGTCAACGACCAAGGGTTTGGTAAATCCACCCCAACGAAGTGTCATTTCGAGTAATTTATCACGATTCCGGGGTTTGATTTCCTCATGGGGTTTTAGCCATTCATACGGCACGAGGCGGACATCAGTTTCATCCCACATTGAGCCGTTCCAATGGTCATTCTGCGATAATGCTTTGTCTGTCTTGTACCCCCATTCGAAGTAAAGGAGGGTTTGTATGTCGAGTGAAGGTTGGCCAAATCCTGCTCTTGAAGCAGATGTACCTGCGCTCCCTTGCCCTCCAAACGTCATTCAATGGCTTGAAAAATTGCCACCTCGTATTCTTGAAATCGCTTCGACTATAGCCCAGCACGGTGGTGGGATATGGGTTGTTGGTGGTGCAGTTCGAGATGTTTGTCTTGGAATTGATGTCCATGATGTCGATTTTGCAGTATCGCTTGAACCTCAGCAGATGATGGAGATCTTTCCAGACTCCATACCAACAGGCATTGATTACGGCACCGTAAGCCTACGTGGCGATGGCGTATTCTATGAAGCGACAACACTCCGCACGGAAAGTGCGTATGAGGATGGGCGAAGACCAGAACAAGTCAGTTGGGGAATTTCACTTTCCGATGACCTTGAGCGACGTGATTTTACCATCAATGCAATGGCCATTGACATTGCTCGAAAAGTGATGCATGACCCACATTATGGACTCCAAGATATGGAAAGAGGGTTGCTTCGAGCTGTCGGTCAAGCCTATCGGAGAATCTCTGAAGATGGCTTACGAATCCTTCGAGCGTATCGTTTCCTCGACCGAGGTCAGGCAGGAGTTTGGAAGTTTGATTCTGAATTAAGTGAAGCACTGCGTCAAAATTCTCACATGCTCAAAGCGGTCACTCATGAACGGATTTGGATGGAATGGCTCAAAATTCTCGATGGGAAGAACATGGCAAAAGTTGTAGAGAAAATGGCACATGATGGAATACTGGATTGCTTCCTACCTGGTGAATGGGCCGCTCAACATCTTCGTATGGCAACGCTTGAGCATCCCTACATCTATGAATTCAATGGCCTCACTCGTTTCGCAATACTCCTTGCAGAGTGCTTTTCTATAGAGGTTGAAAATACCCTCATCCAACTCAAACTCTCAAAGAAAGAACGAACATATATCCTTGATCTTCATGGCCGGTTTGGAACACTCCCAAACGATTCTCTCGCAAGTCTGAGGGTATTCCGAGCAGTTCTTGGAGAATTGGCAGAACAGCATTTGAAACTTGAAATCGTTCTACGGCGCCATGGTATTTCCCCTTCGGGAGGAAGTGGTCGTGAAAATGCCGATACTGTATACGGTTTACTCGAAATTTTCGAGGCATTATCTCCACTAAAAAGTGGCCATGATTCACTGATTGATGGCCATTGGCTCATGGAACGCACTGGAATGAAGAAAGGGAAAGCTCTCGGGCGATTGAAATCATGGCTTCACCGGCTGCAAATTGAAAGAGATTTAGCTGATTCTGCCGAAGTTGAAACGGTACTTTGCGCCCTCCATTGGACTGAAGAGAATCATCTGGACTGGCCAAAATTGCAATATCCAGATTGAAATGATGGCATCAAGTTGATGAGGTGAGCCGTTGTGCTCACACCATGCAAGGTGACGCTGTACGTACTATGGCCTTCAAAAAGATTGAAGAAAAACTCATGAAGAAGGGTATTAACCTGTCAGTATTAGACAATGAAGAGTTGGCTGCTGTAGCGGTTCAGTTCACCGGTCAAGCACCTCCAGACCATCTGCCTCGTGAAACAATTATCGAGATTTTATCCGAACAAGAAAATGTCCAAAGTTGGGCTCAATCGGTCAAAGATACAGTCGGTTCGGATGTTACCGAGGCCGTCAAAGGACAAATCCGTAACTCCGTCAAAGATGTTCGAGCGAAAGCGAACACACGAATTGCAAATGACCCCATTGCTGCTCAAGTGACCGAACGTTTTGGAGTTTGGCTCAAAGAATCAGGATATACTTCCGCTCAACTCACTCAAATGCTCGATTCAAATGCTGACGGAATGATTACGACTGAAGAAGCCGTCAATTTAATCCGCACATTAACCAATTCAGAACCCCCTGAATGGGCTGTCAACCATGTAATTGCGGCAATGGACTCAAACGGTGACGGGCAATTATCCATCTCTGAATGGTGGGGGTTCCTCGAATCAGTCGGTATTGAAGTCAATACCGGTAACATTGATGAATTTGATGATTTGGAACGGGAATTGAGCAACGAAAAAAGTACAGAAGATGAACGTGCTCAAGCGATTGTCAATTCAGAGCAAGAGATGGCAGAAGCATTAGCTGAAGCGAATAAAAGAGCTGCTGAACGAGAGGCTGAGGCTGCAAAAGTAACTCAAGAATATACTCGATACCCCGGTCCTCGAAGAATCATTCGAGTCACAGATGGCAATCGAAAAGAGATTCTACTCGATGGTTCATTTCGAGTGAATGATGTTCAAATGGGAAGTGGCTATTGGATCTCGAATTCACGATTCGTCGTACAGGTTGCCGGATGGGGAGATATTTGGTGGATTGGACAACTCATCGGCGGTGGAATGCTCACAACCTGTGTCGATACAGAAGCAGAATGCCTCAATGTAAAACCGACTGCTAGGGAAATGGATTGGCACCCTACAGGAGCAGAAACTCCTCTCGAAAGTGCTACTGAATCTATACAGCATGTGAATGAAGTCGAGCACTTGACTGATATGAATATCACAGAGTCTGTCATTGAACATCTTGAAAAGACTCGAATTTCGAGTGATGCACATTCCCTTCTTGAACAATGCACTGAAAATACCTGTGTTATCAGAGTTGAAGAGGTCACACGCACTCTCATAGCCTCAGATCAATACCGCAGAGGAAGTTCCATTCAAGGGCAAATTGACGGAGGACCTTTCTCCGGTGAAATTATGTTCCCTGCATCGGAAAATGAATTGGTTGAATCCTTCAAAAAGGGTTCACTCGTGCGATGTCAAGCAAAGATTGTCAAATGGTCCAGTGGTTCAAGACGAGCGTCTTTCGAAGGTCGGAACCCAGTGCTGGAATGAATCACTTGAGGGCTCGAGCAATAACAATCCGTTGAACTTCTTGAGTTCCTTCATAGATTTGAGTGATTTTCGCATCTCTAAAGAAGCGCTCAACAGGGAATTCTTTGGTATAGCCGTATCCGCCTAAAACTTGGATGGCTCGTTCTGAAACCCACATGGCAGTGTCGCCAGCATACAGTTTCGCCATACTCGCTTCTTTCGAATGCCGAGGCCCGTCATGTTCGTAGTGTTGTTGTTTCACCCATGAAGCGCGGTAAACAAGGAGTCGAGCAGCATCAATACGTGTTGCCATATCTGCAAGATAAGCCATGATCATTTGGTGATGAGCAATTGGTTTTCCAAATGCTTCACGCTCGTGAGCGTATTTGAGGGCTGCTTCATATGCGCCTTGCGCAATACCCAAAGCCTGTGCTGCGATTCCAATTCGGCTGTTATCGAGTGCATTCATTGCGATAGGGAAACCTTTGCCTACCCCTTTGAGAACGTTTTCTACAGGCACCTTACAATCTTGAAGAATGAGCGTACATGTATCCGATGAACGAATGCCGAGTTTGTTTTCTTTCTTGCCGACAGAAAACCCTTCAAAAGAAGAGTCGACAATGAAGGCTGTAGAGCCGCCGTGCTTCTTTACGCCGTAGTCAGGGTGGTCAACATCTTTGGCAAATAAGACCAATATTTTGGCTTGAACACCATTGGTAACCCACATCTTTTCACCGTTGAGAAGGTAATGCTTACCATCATCGGATAGTTTGGCTTTGCAAATCATGGCTGCTGCATCGGTTCCTGCTCCAGCCTCAGACAGTGAATATGCACCAACATCACCCGCTGCTAGGCGGGTCAAATACTGTTCTTTTTGGGATTCGTTACCATGCAGTGCAATGGTTTTGGCACAAAGACCAACATGAACGCAGTACATTACTGCAAACGAAGGGTCAACGCGTGCGAGCTCTTCAACGATGATTGATTCGGAAAGATCATCGACGGGAGAACCGCCGTATTTTTCTGGAACTGTGACTCCTTGGAGTCCGTATTCAATGAATTCAAGCCATTCCGCGGAGGGCGCTATTTGATTTTCGTCTCGGTGCTCAATTGTAGGAGCCAATACGGTTTCGGCGAAATCACGAACAAGTTCGCGAATCATTTGCTGTTCATCGGTTTCGGCGAAATCCATAGGCGACCAAAGGGTGCTAATACCCCGTCTCACTTAACCCGTTTGTCGTAATCCCATGATGGCCGCATATGCCTCAGTTTCATATACAATGATGATTGGGCCGAATTAAGGAAGTCAAATCCATGGACGACGAAGTGGTAGAATTCAGCGTAGCTCATAACCGTAAATACTCTCGTGACCACTTGTGGTATCAAGAGAAAGATGAACGCTTGATGATTGGAGTCAGCGAATACCTTGCCGTCGAAATCGGCGAAGTTTTGCGTGTCATCCTCCCACAAGCAGAATACGAAATCGATGAAGGACGAGACATGTTCTCAATCTGGACCGCTGAAGAGAAGGTTGCCTTCCCTTCACAATACTCCGGACTCATCGCAGAAGTGAACGGCGAAGTCGAAATCAATCCTGACTTGGTTAACGATTCAGCCTATGACCACGGATGGATTATCATCATTGAACCTCACGAAATGGACCTCGAAAACCTACTCGACCCCGATGAGTATGTCGAATTCCTTGCTGAACTTTGAGTAAAGGTCATATTCTGCCACTCAAGGCAATCGATATGATGGATGCGCTGCATCGACTTCGAGAAAGCCTTCGCAATGCTCCAGTGATCTGGAAAGGCGATTATCCCTATTTCATTCACCCAATCACCGATGGAGTACCTCGTCTTGACCCGTTGGTCCTGAAAGCAGTCACTGATTTGTGTGAATCGGCCATTGAATGGGATGGTATTGACCTCATATTGGGCATTGAAGCGATGGGTTTGCCTTTGACTGCACCTTTGAGTATTCGAACGGGAATTCCACTGATTATTGCACGGAAACGCTCGTATGGCCTCGAAGGCGAAGTTACCATTGGTCAAGAAACGGGCTATTCGAAAGGCGAGATGTTTCTCAATGATTTCAAACCTGGTGAAAAAGTCGTGATTGTTGACGATGTACTTTCAACTGGTGGTACGCTCAAAGCAGTGCTTGAAGGGGTCCGTCGAACCGGTGCTGAAGTTACGCATATTATCGCAGTCGTCGAAAAGGGCCCAGGATTAGTCAAATTACAGGCAGAATATCCTGACGTCATTATCGAATCTTTAGTTCGTTTAGAAATGGATGGCGACCGTATCATTTTACTCGATGAAGAGTAATTCCTTGCAGAGGGTGGATTGATGAGGGAGAGGCGTGCCCCTTGACTCGGGGACAACCATGGATTTAGATCGTCACGACTTTCAACTCACGGAATTGATCGAACGTATTCAATCAAATGATAACCGCTTGGTAGCCCTTCAAATCCCTGAAGGATTGAAAATGCAAGCCCTCGAAATGATGGACACCATTGAAACTGAAACAAGTGCGAAAGTCATCTTGGCAGCGGACCCGTGTTACGGAGCATGTGATTTAGTTCACGATAAAATGGGGATGATGGGTGTCGAATTGGTTGCACACATGGGACATTCACAGATGAACATCGATTCTGGAATGCCGACACAATTCATTGATGTCACCTATGATGGTGAACCTGAACTGGAGCCAATCATTCCATTCTTAGAGGCTCATCGGGCTATGGCTCTTCAACGAATGGAAAACCAACCTGCTCCAGAAGACCTTTCGGAAGAAGAGGCACAAGACCGCTTCATGGATGCTGTTGGCCGTCTTGCACCTCTCACAGGTACGAAACTCGGCTTAGTGGGCTCGATTCAACACTTGCACCTGCTCCCAGAGTACTTTGACCGTTTGGAAAAAGCGGGGTACGAAGTAGAAATTCCAATTGGTGGGGCTCGTCTCTCGTTCCCAGGTCAAGTATTGGGTTGCAATTATTCAGGCGACGATGATTCGATTGGCCACTATCTCTTCCTTGGTTCAGGTGATTTCCACCCGATTGGCTTAGTACTCCATACTGGAAAGCCACTGGCTATTCTCGACCCTTATTCAGGTGAGGCGAGAGAAATGTCCTTGAAACATATTGAACGTATTCTACGACAGCGCTTCGGCTTGATTATGGCATGTGGCGAGGCTCAAAGTTTTGGCATACTCATCGGTGAGAAGCCAGGTCAGATGCGTCGCAGCCTCGCTCTTCGAATGAAGAGAATCCTCGAAAAGCACGGTAAGAAAGGTTACTTGTTGGCTTTGGAACACGTCGGACCGGAATTGATTGATTTCTATCCAGTTGATGCGTTTGTCAATACGGCATGCCCAAGGATTGCAATTGATGATGCAGTGCGTTATCAAAAGCCACTTATCACTCCTTATGAGCTTGAAGTGTCCCTCGGTGAAAAGAAATGGGAAACAGGCTATCAATTTGATGAAATCCCTTGAGCACCACTCACATACATCGCAATTGGCGTTGTTTAGACCTTGAGCAAACCGTATGTTCAATAACGGTTGGCGTAAGCCTTCCGATGTTATGAGTAACTACCTCGACCGAATTGGCGCTGGCTGGGTTCTAGCAAACCCAGAAGTGTTTAACTTCGATTATATTCCAAACGAACTTGTTGGGCGTGAGGAAACACAAAACGAATTAGCATCAAAATTCACGACACTCCATTCCCCAGAGGGTTCTGGAAGAGTGGTCATTACAGGCCCAGTAGGAAGCGGGAAAACGGTGCTTGCTCGTACATTCTGCCGCGATATTCAACGACACTTAGCAAACAAGCGAAACATTCGTTCCGTCCATGTCAATTGCCGAAATGCCTCAACCAGTATGCGAGTTGTTCAACGTATCTTGCACGAACTTGCACCAGGGCATCCCGACCGTGGCCTCTCGATGGGAGAATTATTGATCAGTCTTCGCCGTATCCTTCGAACCGAGACTTCGCACCTCATCATCGTCTTGGATGAAGTCGACCATATGCTTCGGCGTTCAGGTGATGACCTCCTCTACCAATTACTGCGCATCGATGAAGACCAAAGTGGCAGAGGTACACTCTCTCTCATTCTCATTAGCCAAGAACAAGTTCTCGATGTCCTCGAAACTGCTGTTATCTCTCGAATGGGTAGCACCAACCACCTTCGCGTTCAACCCTACAATGCAGAAGGACTCGAAGCCATTGCAACCCAACGGGCAATCGAGGGTTTAGTGCCGGGAACATGGACGCCTGAAATCATACGACTCCTTGCAGAAAAGGCCGCTCCTACTGGAGATGCTCGACGAGTCATTGAATTACTCAATGCGGCAGTCGAACGATGTGAATTTCGACAGGATGACCACAGTGAACGCAGACTTCTGGTGGAAGATATTCACCTCCCGCTGGAAAATGGCCCAACCTCACTGGGCAGCAATCTTGAGCACATCGATGACCTCAATTCAAACGCCATGTTAGTGTTGCTTTCTTTGTGCAGGCGACTGACCAAAGAAGAGACCATGACCACTGGAGATGTCGAGCAACTTTATGCAGTTGTATGTGAAGAGTACGAACAGAAAATGAAGAGCCACACCACGGTTTGGAAATATCTTAAGGAATTTGAACAGCGCCAAATTATCACCTCGCGCGTTGCCACAATTACCGGCGGTCGAGGCCGAACAACTCATCTTAGCATGCCGCATTATCTTCCAAAAGACCTCGGTATTCGGCTCGAAATGTTGCTGAAAAAGAAGTTTCGCTGATTGAATCTCCGTCCGTAAACAAACGGTGGGGCTAAATAGACGACGATGGTCGGAAGGGCGTTCTAGACGTGATATTATGGCTGTTGGACTTCAAGGGGAATTTGTTGCTGTAGTGAATGATACCGATCCGAAAAACGGCGGTAAATCATATTCACTCAAAATTAGTGGAAACAATCACGCTCAATTGTTGGGCAAGAAAATCGGCGATACCGTCGACGGAATCTTTGTCGGAGAGGGTGAACAAACTCTTTCTGGATTCAAACTCCAAATCACCGGTGGTTCAGACAAAACAGGAACTCCTCTTCGCCGAGACCTTGAAGGCGGCCGCCGACAAGCAATTCTCGTCACACGCTCAACAGGATTCAAGGGGCACAGTCTCGTATTCAAGAACAAGGGCGGAGAAAAGAAGCGTTTCCGTTACAAGCCAGACGGTCTACGAAAGCGACGTTACTTCCGTGGTAACACCATCAGCCAAGACACACGTCAAATCAATCTCAAAGTCATAGAGACCGGAAAGAAGTCTCTAGGCGACCTCCTCGCAGTAGGAAGCGAGGAAGCGTCGGAGTGAATCCCGAGAGGGCTTTCGTAGGAACAAAATGGGAGTGAGGAAGCATGGCACGAAAGCTTCCAGCACAACCTGAAATCAATATCGGATTAGTCGGCCACGTCGACCACGGTAAAACAACCTTAACACAAGCTCTTTCTGGAGTTTGGACTGATACGCATTCGGAAGAAAGAAAGCGTGGTATCTCAATTAAACTTGGATACGCAGACACTGCATTTTACAAGACCAAGGAAGGTCAATACTACGCTACTGGACGTCATCCGGATGGTAAAGACGATGACCCAAAAGAATTGGAGAGAGTCATTTCCTTTGTTGATGCACCTGGTCACGAGACACTCATGGCCATTATGATCACTGGGGCATCAATTATGGATGGTGCTATGCTCATGGTTGCTGCAAATGAGACCTGTCCTCAACCACAAACTCGAGAACACCTCATGGCATTGGAAATCGCTGGTATTGAAAACATCGTGATTGTCCAAAACAAAATTGATTTGGTCAGCAAAGAACGTGCACTTGAATCACATGCAGAAATCAAAGCCTTCCTCGAAGGAACCATTGCACAAAATGCGCCGGTGATTCCAGTCTCAGCCCATCATGATGTCAATTTGGACATCCTCATTGACGCCATTGAGAAGACCATTCCAACTCCAGACCGTTCGAAGGATACCCGTTCAATTATGCATGTTGCTCGTTCATTTGACATCAATCGTCCGGGAACTCGACCAACCAAATTACTTGGCGGAGTTATTGGCGGTAGTATCATTGAAGGAAACTTCGACATCGGTGATGAAATCATTATTGGCCCTGGACGCAAAATCGAAAACGGTTCGAAAGTCTCATGGGAGCCTATTGAAGCAACTGTGAGCAGCATGAAAGGTGGCGGTCTAAGCCTCGAAAGCATGCATTCCGGCGGCTTGTGTGGCATGGCTACAATGCTTGACCCTTCCATTACAACTGCAGATAATCTCTCAGGACAAGTCGTTGCTCGAAAGGGTGATTTGCCAGAAGTTCGACATATGGTCTCCGTTGATGTGAAATTGATGGAAACAATGGTCGCTGGTGAAGGAGAGACTCCAGAAAAGATTTACCCACTCCGAAACAATGAGATGTTGATGATTAACGTTGCAACTGCAACCTCTGTTGGCGTCACCAAGAACTCTGAAAAAGGCAAGGCGACCTTGGATTTGCGACTTCCAATCTGTGCCGATACTGGCCAGCGTGTCTCGCTCTCTCGTCGAGTAGGCTCCCGATGGCGCCTTATTGGCTATGGAACCATTCTGTGAGCCACTGAAGGTGATGAAGTGCAACAGATACTGATTGACGCCTGTGGATGGGTGGCAATCATTGAATCTGGAATGAATATTGATACTGAATTATTTGGTGTCCTTGGACCTGCCCAGATGTTGCTCCTTGACAGTGTTCGTGAAGAATTAGAACTCTTGAACAGTGGACGGCCAAGAAGTAAGAGCCTCCTTCTTGCATTACTTGAACAAAAATCTGAGCCGATCGAAGCTCTTTCACTTGAATCAACTCATCCTGACGACCAATTATTCGACCTCGCTGTCAAACATACAATCCCTGTACTCACTGTGGATGTCGAATTGAAACGACGGTTATATGAACAAGGGTTACCGATTGTAGAAGTGAGTAAGAATCAACATCTACAATTAGTTGATTCTCTATAGAGGAGATGCTTGAATGCACCTCTTCACGGAAGAGTGAACAGAACGTCGTCCCCGTGCCCATCCAAAAGGCCGATTTTAACACCAGCATCTATCCAAGCATGGGCGTAGTTAATTGCCCCAAATGCACGTATGTGGTCTCCAATCGAGAGGAAGTGGGCTGCATCTGATGCATAATCATCAGCCATTCGCATCATCGTAGCCAAATGTCCAGCCTGTTCACTTCCTTCTTGGCACAATGAGGTTGCCTTTTCACGAGCTCGGCGGGTGATGTCAAGGTATTTCTCGACTCGATCACGGGTAACGAGTTGTAATTCTTCGCTCATTCGCCACCCTCCTTTTGGCGTTTCAAGAGGCGACGTACATCTTCAGAGCGACCAAGTGCTCCATAGAGTTCAACGGCTCGTGACAGGCGTCCTTCGTCTTCCGCAGTTTGTGCTCGAACGAATAAGGCCTTACGTTCTTCCCAATTCTTGGCTAAAGCGGCCTGTGCAACCGCCTGATAGCGACCTTGGCGTTCGGCTTGAGCAAGATGAGGTGCTGACCAACGACGTACCAATCCTTCACGTGTAGCGGTGACCATGGTGTCAGGTGTTAGACCAATCAGCAAGTCACCAAGGTCCATTGATTCGCCAAGAAGAACTTCAGATTCATTTTCAGCATGGGATGAAAGGTGGTGGAGGTGCCCCTCGATACCTAAGACCCACCATCCATCTGCACTTCGTACGCCTTCCATCGGCTCTAATGATTCGTATTCAATTCGTTCGAGGGAATCCCACCCGAATGGATGAGGAACGCCTTCCCAAATACCACCATCATTGGATTGCATGAGAATTCGACCACTCATCAAAGGAGTGACCCAACTCCAAACTCGGTCTTCCAAAATTCGCTTCTGGTCGCTTTGAGCAAGGCGAGCACACCAAAGTTTTCCTTCAGCGTCTTGCCACATCATGTGCTCTCGGTCAAGCCAACCCAGCAAGCGGCGTACTTTTCCGCTGTCAAGGCGACGAAGGCCGGTTCCTTCGTGTGTAAACAAGTGAAGGTGCCCTTCACGCCCAGAAAGGATCCAACCGCC
>TARA_B110001450_G_scaffold144478_2_pt1 | contig 18552 bp, 25 predicted proteins | sample TARA_B110001450 | Tara Oceans TARA_B110001450 (sample SAMEA4396538) | marine metagenome | biome: Polar Biome; feature: [SRF] surface water layer (ENVO:00010504); material: water (ENVO:00002006), including particulate matter (ENVO:01000060) such as... | depth 5 m | reverse complement strand
CTCTCCTACAAAATAAGGGTTCTTAATGTTTGTTTTGTTTGGGTTTTCCTGCACGAAATCGTCAGTAATGGTGTCGCTGTCTTTTAGGTTGGGGTTTTCTATTCGGTCGTCTGGGTCGTCTGTGCCTGAATTGAAGACCCACTGCACAAACCTTGCCTGTTTTTCGGTAAAATTTTCGGTAACTTCTTTGGCTTCGGTAAAACTTTCAGGATATTTCGCTTGCTCTTCCGGTGAAACAATTTTCCATACTTTGTCGACATCGAAAATTGTTTGAACATTTTTGGAAAGCTTTTGTCCGTTGTATTTCGTTCCGTTTTCTTTAATGACATCAGGCGGGGACTCGAGGAAGGTCGATAGTTTTGATTTCATGTCCTTTTCCCACGTCTTTTCACAGTTCAGATAGCCATAAAAAAGACACGTGTCTAACACACATAACTGAATCACATGAATCAGTGTTCCAAGGGTCAGGCCGTGGGTGATTTCACTTCTTCCTGAGGTGTTCACTTTCAGCCTCTCTTTCTGAATAAAAGCTTTCAAAAACTGTTTTATTTTGGTTTCAAACTGATGAGCCTTGGGAAGGGACCAACTGTAGATAATGGTGGATGAATTCTGTATATTATTCTGTGTGTTGGCCGATACTTCCAAAGCTGCTTTTCGTTGAACTATGTTCTCAGTAGTACCAATCTTAAATTTTAAATTGGGCACATCCTCCGGTTTTGGTTGTAAATACTTTTCTTTCTCAAATGAATTAAATTCAGCGATATATATCCATCCAAACCACTTGTGCAGTGGTTCCTGTCTGTATGATATGTCTCCTGTCCACATTGGCGAATCAAAGAATTCCCATATTGTTGGATACAAGTATCTGTTGTTGTCTATTTCAACATCGTCTATTTCAACATCGTCCATTTCAACATTATTGCAAGTTGTAATGCTTAAATACGGCCATTCTCAGAAATAGACGGCCACCTTATGTTCCACATATGTTTGTTTGAGTTGTCAACTCGTTATTCAGTATTAAAAACAATGCCAAACAATATTGATAGTGAACTCTACACCGAACGCAACGATGACCCCTGTGATTTGCCGCCTCTCATGTGTGGAGATTGTGACCAACAAGTGACATTAGGTGGGAGTGATTATCCAATACCAGCGCACATGTGCGCTTGTAGACCACAGGCACATTTACAAATTCAAGATTAAACAATGACACAACACTCAATCTGTTGAACTTCCGGTTGTTCTGGATGCGGTAGTAATTTCACAACCTCTTCCATGACCTCAACAGCATTCATAAAAGCACTCGAGACTATGAAGGGTATTTCTGGCCATTCATGACTCATTTTCAATCGATATTTTGCAGTCTTTGCTGCTGGCAAGTCTGCTTTGTTACAAATGACAATGAATATTTTGTCCAAGTATTGCAATTGCTCGTGCCATTGTAAGATACTGTCAAACGAGTTGTCATCAGTGGCATCAAAAACATAAACAACAGCTGCGCAACTTTTGATAAACATACGAAGTATGTGTTTGAAACGCGGTTGTCCGGATGTGTCCCAACATTGAAGTCGTATTTTCTTGGAGGTATAAGTGACCATGTCAACACCAGCTGTGGGCAATCTAGGAAGAAGTTGATGTGTTGCATTTTTGATAAGAGCAGTTTTACCTACACTGCTATCTCCTATAAAAATACACTGTACACTAGGTAACATTTCAAATAAAACTGTTCTTTAAATACTTGAGACTTTCTAAATAGTACATGTTTCAATAGAAACATCGGTCTGACATTGCTTTTTGCTTGGACATGTGTCTGTGCTGTTTGACAATAGGTAATCGATGTAGTTGATTGACCATCGTTGAAAATGCCTGTCGTACTTGGACATTTTCTTTGGCAGAGGTCTCCTCATAACAAATGCCTTTCTGAACAGCCCATGCTCGTGCTTCTTCTGAAGTCACTTGACGAATCTGGTCCAATTTATTGCCGACCAGTAATGCTATCGAGTTGTTGATATCGCCATATGAACGATATTGCCGCCACCATTTTTCGAGTCCAAGAAAAGATTCCCTGTCCGAGAGGTCAAAGACAAACAGAACTGCATGTGCAGCTCTGTACATATACCCACACACTGATTGGAATCGTTCTTGACCGGCAGTATCCCACAGCACCAATTGCGTCTCTTCGTCCAGTTCACTGTGTGTAAATTCGACACCAATGGTAGTTGGCACTTCTACTTTAAATGTAGTATAGACATATTGATTGAGTAAACTGGTCTTCCCTACGTTTGAATTCCCTACTATGACTACTTTGTACTGCATTGTAGAGGCTGTGTTTTATATATATACAATGTATTTTATTAACTTTTTTGGATGTATTTACTGTTTTGCTTCTTCTTCTTCTTCATTGTCAGGGACTGTGTTCTTTCTAGTTGCTACAAGCACTGACAAAATAGTTAGAGTAAGAATTCCTACAGCAATAGCAATTGTTTGATGTTTTTTCATTTTTTGAATTCTATGTAATAGTTTAAATAGTGGACAAAACTTGTTTTCATGCAGATGCAGAGTCTGGAGCAGATGCAGAGTCTGGATGAACAATATTGTCAATGTTGATACCTGGTCTCCAATACATATTTGCTATAGGTTCTTCTTTAATGGAAAAAGGAATCTCATCGTCACATGCAATTTCCAAGTAGGGTTCGAGATGTACTGACGATATTTCTGTCATTCCTCGTGTATTTTGACATTGATTATATTTTCCAACATCACATTTCAAAAACATGGTTACATCAATCGCTTTGGAAATGTCAATAGACCATTTTCCATCAGAACAGTGTTTCCATGCTACAGAGGGGTCTCCCCACGACACCGCGATATCAATACTGCCTGTCAATTGCAAGCGTGTTGTTTCTTTGGTGGATGGTGGCATGGACCAAGTTAATTGTTGATATGTGGGACCATACTGCAGTAATTGGAACCATTCACCAATCCAGTCTCCAATAGTGGTGGCGGAGGTGGCAATAGTGGCATTGATGTCGGCACTACCGATGGGCTGAATTCTCATACTGGAATCAACAGGTTGGATGTCAAAGACTGCTGACAAACCAGTACAATTTACAATAGTTAAACGCGTATGGCAATTTAAGATAGACATTAATTATTTTAGAGGAGGTTTAAATAGGATGCTCTATTAGTTCATTTGACGGACTGTCTGAAAATTTTGCATATCTTCAATAGTAATAGTATCACGCTTCGCAATACTTGCACAAAAGGCGGCACCCGTGAATATAGTTGTTAATTCGTCTTCAGAAGCTGTCTGGAGAGCTTTGACCGCATCAGCATTCCATCTCAACGGTTGAGATGCATGACGTCGCGTTTCTTGTGTCACAATCCGTTTAAAAGTCGTGGCTGGTAAAATGGTGGTTGCTTGTTCTTGCAGGCCGTTGACTTCTTTCTCGGCGCGTTTCTGTTTCCTAGATTTTTTCTTTGTGGTCTCGACAGTACTGACATTGAGAGTTTTATTGCGAATTGAAGAGATTGCTGACATTTTAGTATTGATTCAGTGACCTTTATACCACTATTTGGTACTTTTGTGGATTAAGTGCAACATTTTTGTTTTTGATGTTTTTTGGGGGCTATTCTAATGTATTTGTGATGTTCAGGAGCAGAGGCACCATGGTTCGTTGTTTTGTCCACACATTGTTGAATTATTTTTTTGACTGATTTTGGATTTCTACTTGAACAAGTTCCTTGTACTATCTTCCAATTTTGACGTTTCCAGGGTGCAAGAACATCTTCAAAATGACAATTGACACAAGTCAAATCGTCTTTGATGCCAAGTAGACAGACCACTGTTGGCTTGTACTGTTCTGCTAAACGAAGCCATTGTAAAATGTCTGTCTTCCTATTGGTCACGTCGTAGGCAATGAGGATGATATGAGCATCTCTAAGGTAGGAACGCATCAGAGAGCGATAGCGCTCAGCACCAGCCGTATCCCAAATGGCCAAATGTACCTTCGAATTGTCAGAATACACTGTTTTCGTGTAGAAATCAACCCCAATTGTGGACTTGACATTGTCGACCAGATTATCCATAAAAGCAAGAATTGCGGAGGTCTTTCCCACTCCTTCGTCTCCAACAATGCAACATTTAATTCGCTGCATTGTTAGTGCTATTGACGATTAAATACTTGATTTCCAAGTGTTCCAAGCCTTTTGTGCCAATTTGATGTGGTTGTCGGATTTGACAATGATGCGTGTCCAATATTCACAATACCTTGGTGTCAATAGCGTTGACACCGACCGGCGTGTGACCACAAAAGATTTGGTATTACAGACATGGTCATAAAATCGAATGCTGTCCATGGGATGACCGTCTGCCTTTCCTGTGAATCCCACACAGGAAAAGTCAACAATCAGATCCTCTGCTGTCAGGGCCAAATCGTCAGTGACCAATGTTGCCGCTGTTGGCATCGTTTCCCAGGGCTTGGGACTTTTATAAGTCACTGCAACTTTGTACAAAATTCGTTCGTCAATGCGTCGCACAATGGCACCAGCCTTGTCACTATTGTGGCGGAGGATATCCAAGACACCATCGTCAAAGGTGTAAAAAGTATTCAAATTCTCGATGGACTTTTCCAATGGTATGTCACTGGCTCGGAGCGCGTCAGAGACCATGTGGTGGATTGCCACTACTGCAGGATGGCGATACACAGTAGTGTGCAAGCGATACCGCGTCTGAAACAAATTATAAATATCTTCATAGACTTTTTTGTGGTAACAGATGTGACCATCAATAACGCGAGCCGCATTGATAATACGCATACTATCCGTGTCAAACCCCCCAGAAGAGAGACCACAGGCCCGAGCGTCGCGCTTAATATATTCCATCTTATCCACATCTAAATGATTGACCTGATTGGCTACTATGTGGTACAGAAAACCTTCCTGTCCTTTACTGGGTGCTATCAGAGACTGGACAAAGGCAATTTCTTCAGCCGAGTACTGAAATATTGAAGCGGTCAGCAATTGTGTGACAATCGCTACTGAACGTTGTTCGTGATGGGCCATGGGTGACTGACTACCAGCCAGAAAAATATCATCAAATAAATGTGAAAAAGGTCCATGACCAACATCATGCAAAAGACCAGCCAATTGGACCAACAAAATCTGACGGTCGGTAATACCCAACTCGGGCTGCTTGCGCTGTAAAGTTGTTGCCAAATGACCTGCCAAATATGACACGGAAATGGAATGCTCAAAACGTGTATGTGTTGCACCCAACCACACCCAATGGGCTGTCGCCAATTGCTTTAAGCGACGAAGGCGTTGAAAAACACTGGTGTTAATAATGTCCACAATTTCGACAGAGAGTTCATATTCGCGATGGACAGGGTCAAAAATGGTGGTCGGTAACTCGGAATTGGTACGTCGACGCTTAGACATTGCTTGTCGAGTACAACAAGCAACAGTGGAGAACAAAATTATGTGATATATATGTTATTATTAATGATGTGATTTTTGTCTTTTTGCTACTGGTTGTGTTGGATTACAAACCGACAGTTTCTGAGTGTACCAGGTGATTGTCCCATTGGTTTGTTGCGGCATTATCGAGGCCACTATTGTACTACCTGGCATTGCTTTCTTATTACCAACAATGCACAACCGTCCATCCCATGGTTGAGCACCGTTTATTCGATGTAATGCCTGAATTGCAGCCTCGAACACTGGTTTTTTGTGTGTATTGATATGTACAACAGAACCATCAACCGCACCTACAGACAGACCAGGTGTCTTGACCACAAAAGAATCGTGCATTGGTACTGATAGTCCATTCAGATTCTCCCAAGACCATGGTTTGCGGATGGCAAAGGGTAGTCCTCCAAATTTTTGGACTTGAATACCACCAGCAAAGTGTGGTCTCCATCCGACTTGACCACTATCTTCTGATTCTGAAAGTGACCACCGGATAGCTACATTGACGGTGCCATTTGTGTTCAAGGTGACAAGTCCAGTGACTTCGTCTTGACCATCAATAAACATATTGATAAATTGCTTGTGATGTCCACGTCGTGAAAAAGCTGGTGCTTCAATAGTAAGAAATGGTGGTATTCGACAGTGTTCCCAAAAACTCGCAAAATCGGAAAAGTGTGAGCAGGATGTTAGCAGCTGCTGCTCATACACTAGCTCAGTGGCATCCTTCAGCTGTTTTTTCATCTGTTTTTTCCAAGCTGGTGGGGGGTCAATGGCCAATGTGTGTGTTTCAGTCTTGAAAGAGTTGACTGTAGAATGAAGCACTTTAGAGGCAGGGGTGAGCACTGACCACTCTCTGTTGTTACTGTAAAAATAGACAGAGTTTCCAAAGGCACGGGCGGCATCAGGCAGTCCAGTAGTGTGTAGTCCATAATCTGACAAAAAATGCATTGGGTCTTTCAAATCATTAAATAATGAACGTTTGAGAACATGGATGTCCATTTGTTGTCAGTAAATGACATCAACAATTAATACTCTCATAATTGGTACTTATTTGCAATTTATAAATATAAAACCTACTATTTAAGTTGTTTTATATGAATGAGTATGTTGTTTGAGCGTTTTGTGTTTGTCCTGTATGTATTGTTTAGCTACAGTTGGTTTTTGCTAGGTACTGTGTACGAGACACCCTTTCGTTTTGTACCAATTGTCGGAATGACATTGTCATTGTTGATAGTGTGTATAATATCACTGTTTCAACTGCAGACAATTACCCGCCGTCGCGAATTGTCAGATTCTGACAAGTGGTCAACCATTGCATGGTCTGCAACACATATTATATTGTGCATGATGTTGTGTTTGGATGGATTGGAATGGACAAATGTGCTGATGATATTCTGTGCAGCAGGTATTTTTATTACTTTGGTGATTGCAACAGTGGCAATGTGTTCCTGTTATGTGATAATGCAGAACAGCAACGATTGGGAAGCCCATGTACATTTGACCTGTATTTGTTTCTGGGTGTTGGTACAATACATGATTGTCAGACTGCCATCAGAAGAACTGCAGTATGTGACAACAGTACCCGTGACACTGATGGCAATGGTGCGTTTACTGGGGTATAACAAGTGTTCCTGGCAAATAGTGTTTGAAGGTTGTTTGTTTTTGGCAGCAGTTGCTTTACATATAAGCTGCGACCAGGGTATTATATCAACCATTAACTTTTTCTGGGGAACAACTCTGACAATATGTCTGATGATTTTACTAAGTAAACATTTGACTGAATTGTTGATGGTGATACTATTACCGATAGGTGCACTTCCATTGATGCTGTTTATGCTGGTTCAAACTCTACAGGGAAATTCGGCACCGTTGTATGAATTGAAACGACTGTATGATGACATGTCGACAGAGGAGTTGGTCTTGCCATTAGATTTAGAGATAGAAGAGAACTGGGAAGACAAATTATAAAAAAATATCTGCATATGACTCCCATTGTCCCTCTTTGTACATTTGGTAGGGGATTTTGTCGTCCTCGTCAACATCGCCCGGACCTGGATAATCCTCCCATATACGTTTGTAATAATCATTCCCATCTTTCTTTTTTTTGACTGCAATTATCCAAGATTCTAATGTGTCATAATAACCGCCACCCATACAAATATAGTCGACCACTTCGTACTTCTTGATGGCATCCGTTTCTTCTTCAGTCCAAGGTAACTCCTCCCATGTAACATCTAGTTGCTCTGGACTTAATGCTGTGCGAATCTCACTTCTTTTCTCCGCTTCTTCGGCAGCAGCTTCGGCAGCTTCTTTGGTTTCATCTTTGGTTTCATCTTTGGTTTCAGCAGCTTTGGTTTTAGCTTTGGGTTCAGCAGATAAGAAAACACGATACATCTGGATAGTATGTACACATATTTATAGGCAATTTTTGTAATAATGTTGCACCTACACCGGTTACCAAAACACTGGCTATCGATGCCGCGCAACTAACGTATTTAATGCTTCAGTCCAGAATAAAATGCTTCGTTCTATTTCAACAAACACACAATTGAGGCCATATGTGGAATCATTTCTAGACAAATTTAATGAGTCATGCGGTCCAATACCATCGGTAAACTATGAAATCGAGTGGGATGATGATGATGAATTACATCCTGCGCTGTATGCTGAAACTACAGTATTTTATGATGTTGAGGGCAACCCGACTAGGTTCAATATTGTTTTTAATTCTCGTTTTCAATGGTGGGATGGGTACTGTTACAATAAACCATCGTCACATGATGATTTAAAGTCCACTGTGATGCACGAAGTGTTACATGGTCTGGGTTTCATGTCATCCATTACTGAGAATAAGAGAGCTAGACCTAACAGATTCGACATGTTGCTTCGAGATTCTGATGGTCATGCGGTTGTTGTCGGTAATAATTTCACGACAGATTTTGGGGAACCTATTTATATTGAAAATATACGTATGTACAATCCATCTCCTTATAGTGGTGGCAAGAGTTTAAGCCATGAACACAACCTTGGTCTTTTAATGTCATATACACCAGGGTTACCATCGAAATGTCATCGACACTTAGACCACAGCACTAAAATCATTTTGAATCGCCTTGGGTATAATTGTTCTTTAAATTCCACATCAATCATATCGACAAACGACATTTCAAATTCCACATCAATGCGAATATCGACAAACAACATCCTGGGTATTGTGGCTGCGGTTGTGTTATTAATACTGGCTGTAGTGTTTGTGTGTAGAAGTCAAACAAAGGGTAGAAAGAAAAGAGATTTCACAAATGATGCAGAATAAGTTCTCATTGGATGAGAAAAATAATGAAGAAGCCTGCGGAAAAAATAACAGAGCGATATGGAACAGAGACTGGTCGGACGATATCGCGTTTAGAATAGAGCCAGGACCACAATGACCAAAGATTCACGCAATGACCGCCGCCTGCGTCGAGAACTGGTCACCAGTCGGAAACGACTCTGCAGTATGTCAAAGACAGCAGCCAAGCTTGCAGACAAAACACAAAAAGAATCGGCGCAGTACCAACAAACAATTGCAAGGTTAGAGGCACGTCATGTGGTCACATGTCAACAGGTTCGTAATTTGCACCGAATGCTACAAGAGCGGAAAGCTTGCAGTCATGTCAATGTACAGAGAAGGAACCCTCACCTGGTTCAAAACACACTGACTATTGCTGCAGCTTACTCAATGCTAGCATTAAGCCAGGTGGTTCAATGATACTACCAACAACTATAAAGCCGATAAAAAATGAAATTATGATATTTTACTGTATTTAAATGTATCGTCAACTATAAATGAACATCCATATTCGACATACTATTGAATTTGAAAAAGTTAAAGAAATGAAAGGTGATATCGCTCTCACACGGAAACGTATGTCCATTCAACAGCTCCTTGATTCTCGAGAAAACGATGGGACATTGATAGTACAGTTGACAAAGTACATTGCCGAATTTGACAAAGCAATGGAGTTGGTGGTGCGAGAGAGACACCTTCCCTTGGAGTCAATGCCGCTGTTTTCTTGGAGTGTCGATGATGCAATTATCAACTCACCATGTTGGTACACAGATGCTATTGTATCACGTGTTGCTTTGTCAGACCTGTTGATGTCGACAGGTATAAAACAACTGCCCGACTACAAAGCAGCAGCTGTCACCTTTGCAAGTGCTATTGTCCAACACCAGCAAATTCTCACACAATTATCTGCTTGGAAATGGAAAAACCCACAACACAATTATTTTTTTTTACAACCAGCCTGGCACAATGCTGCCATTTGTCACTTGGAATCCCTGCGACATTTGGCAATGGTCTCTGTCGGAATAGAGAAAAATTTACCAAACAAAACACTCTACACTGTGGCTCAAAGAGCTGTGAATTCCGCAGCAGAGAGTATTGCTCACTGGCCCAAAACAGAATTGCTGCCCCTCTGCGAGACACTGCGCTACTACTTTTCTGCTAATCTTCTCTGGGAAAATGCTCAATATGGTGCTTCCATCCATACAATGCAGACATGGCTCACACACAAATTAAGACCCTCTGCTTTCGATAGTATTAACACTGAACTGGAGAAAATCGATTTTCTCCTCGAAGAACGACAACGTACCAATGAAGGTGCATACTTTGATGCTATTTCTGAACCAACTCCGCTACCAACCCCTGTAGAATTATTAAATAGCAAGGAAGATATAAAACATCCACTATAGTTCATCCTCTGATTCACTACCGGACGAGTGTTCTGAATCGTCTGAATCGTCTTTGATGTCACTGTCATTGTCGAATTTGTTATCTAATGTATGATCATCAATCAATTCTTCGTCTTTATAACTTTTGGGATCATCTATCAAATAGACATGCTCAAAGTCGACGGCACTTTGAACTGTGTGTTGTTCAGTTGTTGCACGTACCCGAACGCGATTTCCTTCTTCAAATATACTCGGTTCCGGAATGTCTTCTTCTTGAGCATCTTCCTCTTCGTCCGTTTCTGACATTTGTATGTCTTTACTATCTTCGTCATCTGACTCTTGGTATTCGTCATCTGACACGCCAGCCGATTCGACTGGTCCAATGAGGTCGAATCGGTAGTTACGTTCTTCACCGTCCGCTGTCTTAATTGTGTACCAACCGTCCATAGGCTTTTTTAATACAGTCCCTCGTTGGCTGTTAACACCAGCCCGTTCAAGTCTAGTCCCTTCGACACCAACAACATCACTATCTGTTGTGGCCAAAACTTCAACGGTTTGACCAATTTCAAACTCAATGACTTCATCCCCTTCGTCCAAAATATTGGGAGTATAGGTGTCATGTATGTCAACCTGTTCCACAATGTTTTTGGACCCAAGTACAATTTTTCTTCTCTTATTATTTGAATCTAACAATTTCTGGTGGCGAGCAGTTATTCCTTTTTTCTGACACATGGTCAAACTGCCATTTTTTTCCAAAATTGCACACCAGTTGTCTAGCTCTTCATCAGTAATATGGTTCAAATCCCCTGTCGGTGAAAACAGATTATAACTTCCATCTTCGTTGACATTGCTAATTCTACACAGTTTAAAGTTATATACGACAAGTCGGTCTTCTTCGTAATGAGCTAATTCCGTAAGAAACTTATCCGTTACATCCACAGTGTATCCATTGGAATATCTAATTGTGTACTCGCGTTTTTCATTCAGGACCGATTCTATTGTTACTTTGGCTGACCCGTTGAACAGTACCCGTTCCCCTTGTTTAAATCGAGGCTCCCACTCTTCGGCTTCTAAATCGTGGTCTGTGACAACTTTTTGCTCATTGTCATGTATAATTACATAGTAATGACTTCCATCGTTGTTGACTCTGATTTCGCGCACTGTCCAATCGATACCACCATAAGTCACCAGCTCCTCAATATGGTGGCTATATATATCCATTTCTTCATCTTCCTTATCCGATAAAGTTTTCATATAGTCTGGGCCGGTAGTGTCACGACCAGTGAGTACAATACGGTACTGCTGCGACCAAGTATCGAGTTCTGACGACACCTGGTCATCATCTTCGTAGAGAATGAAACGTATCGGTGTGTCGTCATTGTCACTGTGTCTGCCAATTTGTGTAACAATAAATTCCTTCCATTCACCATTCAATTGCTTGACAGCGATAGTATCCTCCTCCTTTGGGATTTTACAAATTGGAAACCTCCATTCGTCTTTATTGTCACCGTATGGTTTAAAATTAAAACGTTGTGGTGTGCCTTTAGGATGATGTGTGTCCTCGATGACATAATGACCCTCTTTGATATTCTCATACTCTTCACTCAGTTTTTTTTTCAGGAGGTCCATTTTATCATTTGTTTGGTGTTCCAGTGAGTTATACAGAGCTTTAAATTTTGGTTCGTTCCTTTCCTTTTTGCTTTCCTTGTATCCGTTCCTTTCCTTTCGTAATTTTAGAAGTTCATCATTGTCGTCGAAGATGAACTTTTCCAAACGCGCCAAATTACCTTCGTCAACGGGGTCGTGGTAATAACGGCCTGTCCACCAGTCATCGTATTTCACTTGGACAAGACAACCATGAAATAAAATATTTGGTGGGTCCATATAATCCATGTCGTCCACTTGGACATATTTTCTAGCTATTGAACGAATTTTTGGATGATTGCCTCCGCGTGTTTGAAATGACCAAGCGGCGGTCCCGTCTGAAGTGCATATCATTCTTTTGGGACCTTTGTTTGCTATAAGTATGTTGCTAATTTCATTATCGACCTTGTGTTTTAGGAGTGTCACTTTCTTATAAGTTCCAAAATTGAAAGGCTGTTTGGGAGACCGTTTGGGCCGGGTCGAAGACTGAACCTTCGCTCCTGAGGAAGACTGAACATTCGCTCCCGATGCGCTTGTCTTTGGTATTATTTTCTGTTGATACATATGACGAATGCCATTAATGCCATTCATATGAACCTGTGCTTGACGCCATGTCCCTTTCTGTTCAGAATTTTGTTTCTGTTCAGAATTTTGTTCTGATTTTGTAGGCTCTTTTGTAGTCTCTTTTTCGGGTCCAAACCCATAAGTTTTCTTGGTGATATCTTCAATAATTTGTTGCGCTCGAGTGTTGTACAACAACTCAGAAACAATACCGGCAACTTTCTCATGTATTTTGCGTATCATATTCCTTTTAATGCCGACATCTGGATTGGAGATTGCCGTTTGTATGTACTCTTGCAATTTATCTACCTTCTCCAACACTTCATGGTCGTCAAACCACCGAATATCATTAAGTTCTTGGACAAGAGAGGTAATGGCCTCCTCAATTTTCCCCAGAATGTGCTCAAGTGCAGTTTTCCGCTTCCGCTTCGGCGGTTCTGCTGCTAAAAACCCTGTTGTATATTGTTTAAAAAAACTGTGCATTTGTACATAGTACAACCTTTAAATAGTGTAACTTTTTTGTTTAGTACCAAAGAATTAAATATTAAGATTATTGGATTCGATGGATGTGGAACTATTTTGTTTAGTACCAAAGAATTAAATATTAGGATTAGATGTCGATCACAACTGTATATTCTAATAGTTTCAAAAATGAATTCATCTACTGTTTCGTCGGACTCTGCCAATGTCGCATCCACTACTGCCACTAGTAAAATTGATGTTACATTGGTCAAATGGGAGGAGTTTGCGTTGTGTCTGGAGGAGCATTTCCATGCGTTAGAAATGTTTAAGCGAAAGCCCAATGGCAAACCCATGGGTCATCGATAACACCACATACCCATGCACGGTCCCTTAATTTGTTGTAGGGAACACTGCTGTTCCATAGTATGCTCCAATTCTGAATGTGATTCTGTCCAAGTCCAAATCGGAAGATTCCATATCTGCGTCTGACCCAATTGTTTCAGAAGTGACTGCTCTCGGTGTGTGTAGAGCGGCTTTGTGGATCGAAGAATTCCTAACACTCTATCAGTATTACGCCGCATGAAGACAAACATGCATTCTTGTTGTTCGTTTTTTAAAACTGTAAAGGCTTGGTTCAAAAGTGGAATGTCAGTGGGCTCGTCAGTAAGCATGAACCGAGCAAAGAGTATTGAGATGTCGTCAACAGAAGCTTCCTGTTCTAAGCCTTGATACCAGGAGGCACAATAGCCTTGTCGAAGGAGATTTTTGGAACAGATTCGCACACGTTCAGTTTGCATTTCCAAGTAGTCAACTAATATATATACTATCATTCATTATTTTCGTCCCCGTTGTTTATCAATATGTTCCAAGATTTCTAGACAAGGTACTTGCCGACAACATTCAAAAGCCAAATCTCCCCACACTTGTTGCTGTCCCGTATAACCATGTTGGCAGTTCTTGGCAATGTACGGTTTGCGAAACCAATCAGATGTCTTTTCAGAAGAATGTTCCATATAAAAGTACAATACTGTTAGAATCGTTTTCCCATAGGCATACACATCCATACGTCGCGATATATCGCAGTTTGGTCCTTTCCATTTCTTGATAAGGTTGCCCGGTGCAATGTAATACGGTGTCCCACAGTAATGCCACTCTTTGAACGGCACCGAAAAGTCAAAATCAATAAGCATAGCATTCTCTGTACCAATGACAACATTCTCTGGTTTTATATCACCATGACCAATACCATGGCGGTGCAACCAGAGAATCCCCCGAGCCACATCTGTCAAATAACCAGCTGCTGTCTCCCAAGAAAATGGTTGCTGCACCCATTCAAACAAATCGATCTTTGCTGACGGCATACAAGTGCAGAGAACAGTAGCGGACAATTTGTTGCAAGCACTAGGGCTTAAAATATAACGACAATTCGGAAGTGTCATAATAGACAAATTCCGCGCGTATAATAATGTCAAAACTTCGGCATTGGAGACTGTACAGAGTTTCCATATAACAGAGCAGTTGTCAATATACAATTGTGTACCTGACGAGAATTTAATAGTGAGTTTTTTTGCATTTCGCTGGAGATGGTTCAGTACCAAACTTTCAGAGCTTACAGCAGTGGTCTGTAGACATCCCATCTGACAAAATTGTGATACATTATATAGTATATAAAGATGACTATATCAACAATATGTCACGATTAAGTCGAGCTATGGTACGCAGAGATAAAGCTTTGACATTGTGCGAAATGGTGTCTTTGGCAGACTGTGACCGGCAACCATTGTCAGTCTCAGAAGATTTGACCAAAATACTACGAGATATACCCGTGGAGAAAATTGGTGCTCTCCCGAACTCAGCCTCAGAAAAACCATCGTTCGAATGGGAGACAATAGGAGTAGTGGCCAAAATCGCATCAATTACATCGTTGTGGGAAACACCCATCGGCTCTATTCACAGTTATTTTCCTCATAACAGCAAAGAATGGCTTCAGACATTTCGAACACGATGGCAGTTGGTTAAAGACACACCCAGCAACACTGTCACAGATTTTTTGAAACTTATGGTCCAAAAACCATTAGAGTTTACAGTATGACCAACATATACTACACATATACTTACATAGTTGGATGCACCAGCTATTACTGTACGAAAAAATGGCAGAATGGGATGTTGTCAGTTCTTTTATAACTATTCCGGAAAACACACCAGTGACTGAAAACTTTCAAGAATGGTGGGGCAAAATGTGGCAACCTATTGAAAAGGCTTGTCAAAATGTTGCCAAACATACCTACGTACTACAGCATGCTCTAAACTCATTCAAAGAAAACAGCACAGATAAAACTTGGGAAGAGGCTTTCGAAAAGACACAAGAAATTAAGTGTTTGACACTGTTATGTCAACAGGTAGGGTTGGAACCAACAGAATTTCTAGATTTTGGATTTGAACATCACAGGAACGCATGTAGGAAAGCCTGTTCGGAACAATTGTAAAGGGAAGAGGACAACAACAACAACACTATATAAGCTCTCTTTGTCTTAACAATATGCCCAAAGATTTCTTTTTTGTTTTCGTAACCTGTATTGCAATGGCAGTGATACTACAGTTTTGGCTCTATACAGAACTTGTCAACACATGCAGCAGCAGTCAGTTACACATTGCTCCATTGGTGGCAGGCGAGTGTTTGGCATCCTCTTTGTTGACCAATTGGGTTTGGTTAGTGGTTAGACGAAAGAAATGGTCTGTACTTGTGCGGTTGAGTCTGTTTGTATGGGTGCTCTCAGTCTCGACCGGATTGGTAGCTGTTGGTGCTACGTTGGGTCAAACACAACTGTATAACATCGTTTGTCCTGACTATGATAGAAACGGTGTTGACATCAATCTACTGCAATGTGTTTCTGGGGTGTTGTTGCTTTTAAGCATTGCTGCACCACATGTGTACACGTCTCGAAAAGCTGAAGCTAAAGAGGTAGAGGGAGCACCGCTTCTTCCACAAAATCCTTCAACAACCTTAAATTTCCTATAAGTAGAGAAAAGACTATAGAAAATGTTACTGAAAGAATTAAAATGTCTAATTGTATATATGATTTTATTGACGAGTATCAGTACTTGTTTCTTTGTCTTTTATCTACCCGGTGATTGGCCCATTTGGGCGGAAGAGTCTAGCACCTGCATCATTGACAGTCAATGTCTGAAATTTGAAACATGCTTCAACAAAATATGCACCACCTTTTTCCCTGGAACACCTACTTCGAAAACACCATGTCATAATAACTGTTGGAACAATGTACAGATGTACGAGCAATATGTACACCAAACAAATGTGGGACATCTTGTTTATTTCGAGGGTCCGTCTGAGGAGTTCTGTGTTGTCACTTATCAACAGACAGACAAAATTACAGCAGAAATACAGTATGTACAACACTCATTGTTGCGAAGAGAAGAGGTGAACTCGCTGTGGTTGGTGGCATTATGCATGGACAATAACATCAATCCCTAAAAAACGACATGCCTGACAAACGAACAATAAAGAAAAAAACCCTATTTAAAGATTGCTCAATTTTCAAATGTCAAGCGTGTACAAGAAAATATTAGAAAAGTGGTCTCCTATACTAACAAAGTTCCAAATTTGTGACAATATCAATGTCGTTTCAAATGTGGATTTGTACAAGGCAGCAGCTGACGACATGAAACGCAATGTTGAACATCTACAAGGCGAAAATTCCACAATACATGAACTCAGACTCAATGACAACCGTGTCTTTATTCTAAAGAAAGAATCGAGGCATGGTCACAGCATCCGCGGAGAAGCAGAAATGCAACAATATGTGACTGCCAAACATGCACCCATTGTTTATGCTTTTGACAACACCAAAATTTTAATGGAAAAATGCATTCCACTGACAATCCAGAAACATAAGACTTTTGGTCTTGTTGAAGGTTCTATTAAACTCCACAAATATCGAGAAAAAATCTATCATTTTAATGCTATTTCACGTGCACTGAATTATCAACGTCAGTCAATACTGGTCAGAACAGCAGCACTGTACGACGAGTTTGGACTCTTCAGTGAAGATGTACACACTGGAAATTTCTTGCAACGACTTCAAACCCAGGAAGAACCTACCATCGTGCACATTGATTTCGACGAAATGAAATTTAAATCAACAGAAAAATACAAGACTTTTCAAAAACAATATCCTGGACACACTGAACAACGTATTCTTCAAGATACTCCTCAAGACCCACCCTACTACTATTGGTGGGCCGACAGTATATTTAGCGAAAGCAACCAAAAGACATGGAAACGTTCAGATTGGCTCAAGGAAATCATCAATATGAAACAACAGTACAATAGTATCAAAAAAGAAATACAAACAAAGATTAAGAAAGGAAAAAAAGAAATGCAAGTACGTGTTAAGAAACGTGTCGAGGACGCCAATAAAGAGAACAATACCACAGCGAACACTCAGCCTGCTGTGTATCGTCAATACAATGTACTCGTTTATGAAAAAAGACAATTTTAAATTAACTGTTTATGTTTAAATGAGAAAAGAGATAAGAGAAAAAATATTGAAGTATGGAAATATTTCAATGTTGGAACAAAAGAATGTTCAAAAAAGTAGTGTATCTGATCAGCATCGTGTGAACGTCTCGTGTGAACGTCTCGTGTGAAGTGTTGTCGTCCATACTATGCACCTGGTGCATCCTCTCGTTCAATCAATCTTAAAAAAGCAACACCAAGTCGAGCCTCACTCATGGCTTTCGTCTCGGCACTGTCAAACATATCTTGGAAACTGAGCCACGTTGGATAGCCGTGACTGCGAATATGACGGGGAAACGCCTTCTTCCAAATAGCGGAGACAGTTTTGTCTGACAATGGTAAAGTTGTCAGATGATTGTACTGGACCAGTGAGGGGAATGAGACACACTGATTCTCTTCGACCGAAGCAATGCATGTTGATGTGAGAAAAGGATGACAAGTACAGGAGGTGGACATATTGTAAAAATGATTTTCTGATGTAGATGGATTCTTGTATTTCTCCTTAGATTCTGGTCTGCAAAAAACAGTAAGCCACATTTGAGCTTGAAATCTATCCTACATTTGACAAAAAAGTACTTAATACTACCATTTTTGAAGTACTCGAATACTCGAATGTCACAGATAAAATTACCTGATATCGAGTAGTCCTTGAATTTCAGTATAGTATACTTAATTGTACATATCTAGTCAGTCAGTCATTGTCAGTGCGGGAAAAAAATAATAAAATTCAAAAAAAAAGTATTAGGCCTAAAACTATCCTTCTATTCTAACAATGAGCAATTTCTCCACCTCCAATGAATTCAACCATATGGATGGATTCAACCATATGGATGAATTCAGTCTTAACAATGGGTTGGAAGAGAATATGATGGGTAATTTAGACATATTTCCTTTAACTTTCGATGTCCTTATGGGTGACGAACTTGTTTTACTGCTGGGACATGACTACATGTTCGACAGTGTTGAAGACGTCAACAACATCGAAGACAATGATAATGGGGATGGTTCAATAATCGTACCCTACACCGACAATAATCAAAACGACACCAACAACGACAACTATCCAGCACCACCAGCACCACCAGCACAGACAGTACCAGAAGGTGAAGCGCAAGATCAGCAAGGTGAAGCGCAAGATCAGCAAGCACCACCAGCACAGCCAG
>TARA_B110001450_G_scaffold237568_1_pt1 | contig 18563 bp, 19 predicted proteins | sample TARA_B110001450 | Tara Oceans TARA_B110001450 (sample SAMEA4396538) | marine metagenome | biome: Polar Biome; feature: [SRF] surface water layer (ENVO:00010504); material: water (ENVO:00002006), including particulate matter (ENVO:01000060) such as... | depth 5 m | reverse complement strand
GATGAGAAGAATCAACAATCTCAAATGATTTTGTATCGGCCAAGCGCTTCCATGTAGAGGATTTCAGTGCTTGGTTGAATGTCCATGCCCTCATCGAGGGGGAGGATCATCATGGAATGGTCTTTCATGTTCATGGCGTGGACTTCATCACCATCGATGTGAGTGACCATTGCCTTGCCCTTTTCGATCATTGGGACGTGAATGCTATCGGTCACTGAGCCAACGTGAGACATTTTCTTTGAGGAAAAGAGGGAAATAAGTTCGATTCGAGCTTTCGCAGATCCGTGCTTCCCAGGTTTGGAAGTGGAGATGCTCAAAATCTTGTACGCTTCGTTGTCAACAACGCAAAAGCGTCCAACTTTTAAAGTTCGAATTTCGACACGGTCTGTTCCTGGCATAGAATCCCTCTATCAGCGCCCTCATGGTGCTCGCTTATCACCCTTCGCTCTTTTTCGGCTCAAATTAGAGGTCCCTGACATCAAAACGCATCCCTGATTGGTCCATTGAGTGCGCAGTGACCAATTCATACAATTGCTTAGCAACAACATCACTGGCCACAAGATTGCCGTCTTCATGAAGTCCAATGAAGGTTTCAAGCGATGGGAAATCCTCTGGTGGAACCGAGCGTATTTCACGCTGCATGCCTGTGTCGACAACGCCAGGTGCGACTGAAATCGAACTGATGTTGACGGCTCGACCCTCTTCAGCGAGGCATCTTGACCACATGTCAAGGCCAGCCTTCGAAACGCAATAAGCAGACCATGAATGAACAGGTCGCAGCGAAGCGCCGCTTGAAATTACAGTGACCCGCGATTGGTGGTCTCCGCCAAGCATTGGTCGCAACTGTTGTGTCAAATCTTGAACCCCAATGAGGTTCACCTGAATGCTGCGAGCCCACATTGCACCCTCGACCTCAGCCATTGCTTTGACCGGCGCAATAGCGCCAGCGTTGTGAACGATACCTGCAAGTTGTTCGGTGTGTTCAGCGATGCGCTCAACAGCTTTTGCGATCGAATCAGGCCTCGATAAGTCGCAAGCGATTGAGGCAGAACCCGGAGCGTGTTGGATCAACATCTGTTCAATGGAATCGAGCGCTTCTGATGGTCGAGCAAGCGCCAGGACGTTGTTTCCATTCTGGGCAAGCAACAGAGCCAAAGCACGCCCAAGTCCCTTGGAAGCACCCGTGACGAGGTAGCAAGATTCGGTCATGGTGTTCCGAATGGGGGCCAGATATTGAGGGTGCCGCTGTTCAATCAATGCCACGGCCTTGACAAAGGTGTCAAATCATGAATCGCATCATCAATTTCTTGTCGCACTCGAGCGACCTCGACGGATCCCAAGTCACCCTCCAAGCGTCGAATGAGTTTTCTGCACCGTGGCGTAGCGTCCCCTGACATGCAAAAAAGGGCCAATAAGAAGCGATGCGCTCGCCGCTTTTCATCAACGGTACCGCTGGTTTTCGAAGGCGCTTCACTTGGGAGCATGAGCAGAAATCGAATTTGGTTTGGATGCATGAACCTTGCCGTGTGTATCTGCTCATTGAGGCCATCATACACCTCATGGTACAATCCGCCAGAAAGTCCGTCAAGACCTTCAGGGAACGCATGTTCAACTAATTTTGGAGTCAAGTCGTGACCGACAAGGCGAGAGCGCATGTCCCTGATCATTGAACGGGTACCAAACATATTGAGGAGAATGAAAAACGGCAACGCTACGACCATGGAATAGGCACGAACAGCGACCCTCCCCACCAAGCGGCCCCACATCCTGCGGAGAATAATTTTGAACATTGTAGCCGAAGCAACAACTCGAACTTTGGACAGCAACTTCCGAATGACATTGCCAAGTTTCCCGATGCGTGCAAGAGGATCGATACCGAACATCGTGGCCTTGAACCCAGGAGCCCCAAGCGCAGCGTGAATCAACCAGTGAGGGATGGAATGTTCCAACTCAACCGATTCCAAATCCTCGTTCGGAATACCAAGAATACTCGCCATCCGTGCTGCTGTTTGAAGTGCATCGCGATAAATGAACACCAATTCAAACGCAGTAGCCAGCGAACTGGCCAACGTCAAGGCAATGAACACCACGGTGGGGGATAATTCGGATGCTGCTGGATGTTCGTACAAAAAGAATGCCAAGCCGATGACAGCCATACCGGAGATAAGCCCCGCTAGACCCGCCCGAACGATGACCAAGTTCCCGATGAGATCCAGTCGTGCATCGGCTTCTTGACGGTTTTCAATGTGAACTTCCGGGTTCGAGGCTACTGCTCCAACAAAACGAGTAATCGCCCATTCTTGGAGTCGTGAGATCACAGCGCTTTTTCCCCTTCAGTAGGTGTAAAACCCTTCGCCAGACTTCCGGCCAAGTTTCCCTTGTTCGACCATGTCGATGAGCAACTGGGCTGGAGCGTATTTGTCGTCACCCATGCCATCATGAAGCACGTTCATAATGTGAAGAACGGTGTCAAGGCCAATTAAATCACAGAGTGCAAGCGGTCCAATCGGGTGGTTCATTCCGAGTTTCATAATGCCGTCAATCGCTTCAGGCTGAGCAACGCCTTCTTGCAAGGTGAGAACGGCTTCGTTGAGCATGGGGCAGAGAATGCGGTTGGACACGAAACCGGGTGCATCGTTGCATGAAAGAGCGGTTTTGCCCATTGTTTCTGAGGCTTCAATCACGGAGGCGTTGGTGGCATCGCTGGTTTCTTTCCCGTTGATGATTTCAACAAGTTTCATGATTGGCACTGGATTCATGAAGTGCATTCCAATCACTCTGTCCGGCCTGCTCGTTGCTTCTGCGATGGTTGAGATGGAGATGGAGGAGGTGTTGGAAGCGAGAATCGTTTCCGGCTTGCAAATGGCGTCTAATTCGGCAAAAATGCTTTGCTTAAGGGCGAGGATTTCAGGAACCGCTTCAACGACAAGGTCACAATCTGCACATGCTGCTCGGTCAATAGCCGTTGATATTCGGCCTCTTGCTGCATCGGCATCCGCCTGAGTCATCCGTTCCTTTGCGACAAGTTTAGCCAATGATTTCTCGATCGTAGCGAGGCCACGGTCCACGTAGGCTTGTTCAATGTCGATCATCGTCACATCATAGCCTGCGCATGCAGCCACTTGCGTGATTCCGTTTCCCATTTGGCCGGCTCCGAGGATTGCAATTTTCTTGATGCTCATGTGACTCAACGTGCTTGCCAAGTGGAGGGGATTCATCAACCTGCTCCAGTGACAGATCGGTTGAAGCCGGCTTCACTTTTATTTACATCACCCCGGATGATGGTTCGATGCCGAGGTACACATGCCCTGAATGTGCGTTGGTGGTGGAGTTGAAAACAAAACAAGCTGAAGAGGCAATGAAATGCTTTCGATGCGACCAGAGTTTCGAACCACACCTCCATCCTGCGGCCAAACTGCTCGACCCCGCCACGCTTCACGGGCAGGGAAAGGAAAACTTGTCCACTGTTGATTCTTTAGGGACTTTGATGCTCACTGCTTGGTTTGTGCTTCCGGTTCTGTTGTTCCTTGGGTTCTTGTTTCTTTTCTTCATCTTCATCCTATTGTTTTCGCTGTGAGAAAATCGATGAGATGAAAGGGGTTTTCGGAGTTCGACACGCAGCGTACGCTGTGCGCTTGTTTAGAGGTAGCCCGACTCGGATTTGAACCGAGGTCGGCGGGACCAAAACCCACCATGATGGACCCCTACACTATCGGGCTATGAGACAAGGGCGGTAGGCTCACCCTTTTGTTTTTGTCGGCTCACAGGTATCAAACATTAGCCCAACATTGAGCGAAGCGTTTCATCCGATATTCGTTTGCGGGCGCTTTCAATAAACTCGTCGAGGCTCACGTTTTGTTGCTTTTGATAGAGCAGGGCTTGTAGGCCCATGTCGAGCTTGTCAAGTTGCTTAACGAATTGTGATTCGGCGGTTGCTCCCTTTTCGTATTCGTCAAAGAGCCCAACCCATTGGGGCGCCATTGCAAGCATAGCCGTGCGTTCGTCAGCGGCTTTGGTGCTGCAATCATCATGCGGGGTAAGATCCCCAACTCGGACCTCGGGCAAATCGTGAACGATGCACAACGAAAGCACGCGAGACAAATCGAGTTGAGGTGGACACAAACGAAGCGCCAACACGCTCATGCCCCACGAGTGGGCGGCAACGGATTCAGGCGATTCAACACCTGCACGCACCCAACCGGCTCGTGTCACATTTTTCAACTGCAGCCATTCCAAAACGACTTCGTCCATGGTTGCGCCAGAACACAAGCCCTCAAAACCCCCACCCTTGTGTGATTTGCATGGAGCTCGGCGAACCGTCATGGTGGCAAGACGCATTAGAGCACCTTGGCAAAGATGCGTTGTTGGGCCCAATTCTCCGCCAATACCCCGAAGGCGGTCTTCAAGGCAAAGGCGATGTGTTCTCAACGCTCATTCGAGCGATTGTAGGCCAGCAAATCTCGGTCCTAGCAGCTGATGCGGTGTGGCTGCGCCTCGAGGCACTTGTTGGTTCCATCGATCCTGAAAGCATCCTCGCAAAAACGCCTGAAACCCTCGCCACATGCGGTTTGAGCCGTTCGAAAGCCTCCTACATCCACGGGTTAGCAACCGATAACGCTCGCCTTTTGCTGGGCGATTACAACAGCATGAGCGACAAAGAAATCCACAAGCACTTCATCTCCTTCCGTGGCATTGGACCTTGGACTTCAGAGATGGTTTGCATCTTTGCTCTGTTGCGACCCGATGTATTCAGCATCGGTGACATTGGCTTGATTAAGGCGGTCAAATTGCTCGACCCAACCGCTGAAACCAACGAAGACGTCGTCCAAGTAGCAGAGCGTTGGGCACCCTACAGAACAGCAGCATGCTGGTTCTTATGGCGAATGCTTGATCCTGTGCCGGTCGAATACTGAGTTCCGCCGAAGCCTTGACATCACTCAACCTTCACGCAAATGCATGAGCGAACAGCCAGCAGAGACTCAAACGCTTGCTGAGCGCCTAAATGATACGGGGGCTAAATTGGCCGAACTTTCAAAGAAAGCATCTGTGGCCACCCGAGCAGGTATTTCAGCAACCGCTGAAGCCAGTAAAGTGGCAGTATCAAAGGCTGGCGAGGCAAGTAAAGTCGCAGTTGGTAAGGCTGCGGAAGCGAGCAAGAACGCAGTCAGTAAAGCCAACAACGCAGTTCAAACGGCAGTCGACGAAACAAAAGCCAAGCGAGATGCTCGCAGGGACGAGAAAATTCAGAACACCAAGGACGCACTCCGATCAGAAGCCATTCTCGATGATGTACCTCCCATGGTCGTTCTTCCTGAATTTGAGCAACAACGCATTTCAGTGGTTAACGAACAGCAGACCAATCAAATGCTCCTCTTGGAGGAAATGCAACGCATGTCCTCAAGAGTGGACAGTTTAGAAAAACGCAATCGAATGTTGGCCACCTACGCTCAGTCAAAAGGTGTAGAACTGCCTGAGGAAGTCATGAAGATGGATGAAAAGGCGATGCGAGACCAACAATTCATCAGCACTGGAGAAGCAATGGGTGAGATGCTCCACATTTTGGGCGCATCCATGTTGTTTGTCGTAGCCCTCGTAGGTTTGGACTATGTTGTGACAGAGCGATCTTGGATGCTGTCAGAGGTGTATCCGGCTGATTTAGCCGTATGGGCTGTAGGATCTTTTTGTTGGGTGATGTACTTGCTTCACCGATTGATCAAAGCCGGATTGAAAATACCACTCCTTATTCGCGTCCAAACAGCGCTCGCAGTTGGCATCACCACACTCATGGGATTGATGATGAACAATGATTCGATGAGTACTGTTTCAAACGTATGGACATGGGGCACGATTCTGGCGATTGGTTTGTTGCTTGGCGGTAGCATGCTTGCAACGGCATGGCGCTCAACAAAGCGCCTCGTTGGCATCCGTGAAACGGTCGAAGTCATCGAGTGATTGCATCAGGATCTTTGAACAGATCGCGGGTGATGTTCTTCTGGTGGGACTCGAGGGTTCCGCCGCCAATCTCAAGCAACTTTGCGTCGCGCCACAGCCGCTCCACGTTGTATTCAGCAACATAGCCGTAGCCACCCATCACCTGCATTGCAGCGTCAGCGATTTCCTTGGCAGCGGTGGTAGCGTACAACTTAACACCGTCTGAATCGAGGCGTTGACCCGCCGTGCCGATGGTGAGGTTGTTCGCTGTGTCATAGACATAGGCTCGCATGGAGCGGTACTTTGCCCATGATTCGCCGATGTAGCGTTGCATTTGACCGAAGTCTCGAATTTGTGATTTGAAGGCCGTTCGCTCGGTGGCGTATCGGTTCATCTCTTCCAGCGAGCGACGGGCAATGCCCAATGCCATAGCGGCAAGCGTCAAGCGTTCAAGTTCGAGGTTGCTCATCATGTGAATCAGCGATTCGCCTGGCGCACCAACGATGTTTTCGGCCGGTACAATGCAGTTGTCAAAGACAAGTTCCGCTGTGTTTGAGGCACGCATACCCGTTTTGTCGAAGATTTTCTGGCCGACTGAATAGCCAGGCATGCCAGCTTCCACGAGGAAGGTCGACATTTGCACACGTCCACGATCATCAGTTCCGGTTCGAGCGTAGACCCAAACAACATCGGCAGGTGTGCCTTGGTCGTCGATGCAACCATTGGTGATCCACATCTTTCGTCCATTGATGACCCATGTACCGTCGTCTTGCAGAACAGCACTTGTTGACAGGCCAAGCACATCGGTTCCAGCATCAGGTTCAGACATGGCCATGGCACCAATCCATTCACCAGAGCAAACCTTTGGCAAGATTCTTGTTTTCTGTTCTTCCGTACCGTTGTAGGCGAGGTTGTTGACAAACAGCATTGAGTGTGCAAGGTAAGCGAGCGCAAAACCCGGGTCTGAAGCCGAGAGTTCTTCATGGACAATGGCGCATGCTGTGGCATCAAGGCCAGCACCACCGTATTCTTCCTGTGCGCTGATCCCGAGAAGGCCAAGTTCACCCATCGAACGGAGCAACTCAAGATTGAACCGCTCATGCTTGTCGTGTTCAAAGGCTTGAGGTTCGACATTTTCTTGTGTCCAATCTCGGACCATTTCTCTGAGCATCAAGTGTTCTTCACTGGGGTTAGCGATGTCCATGGTGTTCACCTTCATGCTAACGGGGGGAGCATCCCCCTTTTCACCCTTTGTCGATGTGGTCCGGACTATCGGCGAAACACGCCGCGACGGCTTGGCTTTCGTCTGCTGGATTTCTTCGATTGCACTCGACGAGGCGCCGGTGTCACATCATGTTCAGCGCCAGTTGCGGGCCGTGTGCGTGTTTGAGCAGGAGGTCCTCGACGGCCTTGTGGAGGTTGCATTTCAACCGCAGCACGCTTGACTCGACGGACTTTTCGTTGTGGATTTTGAGGGATTTTCCGGGCGCGTTGACCCACATGCCGAAGGTGGCTGTTGGTGACATTTTGAGAGCTGGCCTTTGTTTCAATGCCTGCTTGATTGAGCACCTGGTTCGCCAGTTGACGAGGTGAAGAAGAAACCGTGACTTCTTCGACGATTCGGCTTGCAAGGTGTTCAAGGGTTTTATCACCGCTGATGCGAGGTTGCGGTCGGACCTCAACGTGCAACTCAGGCTGCTTTTCCTGCTTGCGCCGTCTTGGTTTGGCCTGTTCTTTAGGCCCATCTTCCATCAGTCCAATCATAAAATTCGTGCTCAAAGCATCCTGCTTTCGCTCAACCATACGCATCCCATCCAGTCAATAATCGGGCTTCAAGTGGTTATGAAGATTCCCCGTCGAATGTTGGCCTAAAGTGGCTTTTTGCGGGTAGAAAGCAACAACCAATCATTCATTTTCGCCTTTCATGGCTGCAACGAAATCCCTGTAATCCTTTTCTTCATCAAATTCGATTGGGATCACCATAAGTTCCAAACAGTCTTGGCACTGATAGCGTTGACCGGTCATGAAACCAACATAGGGGTAGACTCGAATTCCATAGCAGGCAATGCAAACACGAAACGACATGGTGACTTCTCCGCATTGCCCTCAGAGCCGGACGCTCATAGTGGTTGGTTTTCTTCCAAGGCCAGTTGGCCGGGTGTTTGAACTCGAATCACCGCCCGTTCAAACGGTTCGTTACGGGGGCGGAAAGCTGAGCGCTTCATCATTCCAAGAATGCCCCAAAGCCCACGGAACATTGCTTTCAGGGACCGAAACGGATGGCGCAACCATCGAAGTGGATTGCTCATGCCAACAAGGGGATAGCGCAACTGCTCGACCATCGTCATTGGCATCACTTCTTCGACCCCATACACCGTTGGGCGTTTATCTTTCGGCATGTAATAGGTTCCAAAGATCATGTCCCACAGCGGGAGGAACGTGGAGTAGTTGCTCCAAATGGCATCTTCTTCGCTGGAGTGATGCCAGTGATGGAATTCAGGCGTCATGATGAGGCGGTGCAAAAGGCGCAGCCTCAACCGAACATTGGCGTGCAAGAACAACCCAAGCACAATTTGAACAACCGCAATCAAACCGGAGAATTCGGCGCTAAACCCGGCTGCAATCAGGAAGAAGAAAGCGGGTGCAATAAGAGTCCCGTCGAAGGGATGGGCACGGAAACCGCTGGCCCAGTCCATGTGTTCAGGAGAATGATGAACGGCATGAAACCTCCATAATTGGGGCACTTCGTGGTACCAGCGATGCGTCCAATAGCCTGCAAGATCGAACAAGGCCACACCAACAATCAGTAAGTAAGGTTGAGGTATTGACTGAATGAAGGGGCGCAGCAGCAAGCCGGGCACCCAAGCAAAACTTAGAACACCAACAAATACCGCTGCAATCAAACCAACGGTTTGCAACAAGGGCGAGGCAAAAGCATAGCCGACATCAAGCGATAAGTGAGGCCTGCGAAATTTCTGATGCGCATGGCGGGGAAAAAGCCGTTCAAAGGGAACGACGAGGATGAACAGGACCACAACGGCACCCAAACCATCCTGCGATTGATACAACGCAACCCCTGCAATCAGCAACGCAATGACGCGCAGAACGATGGCTTTTGGCCAGCCACCAACGGGAGGTAAACGAGGCGCTGGTGGAACAGTTTCCGGCACGTTGAGACCAGCCAATGGTTCATCTGCCTGCCCCTTCATGCCTTGGCACAGGCGGCTGTGGTCTTTACGATGCTCCCTCTGGCGCATCAACTGGAACAGGAAAGCATCGAGCAACCCACACGGTTGCGAGCCCATTCGGGGCGCCGTTGGAACCATTCTTCTTCCATTGCGACCTGCTCTTCATAGGGCTTTTTCAAGAGCGAATGGAGCGCCTCACACACTGAGAAATCCCCTTGCTCCGCTGCATCAATGGCGACTTGAGCCATCCAGTTGCGTAGGACGTACTTCGGATTCGCTTGGAGCATCGCTGACCGGTTTGGTGCGCCTTGAACGCGTTGCCACCACTTGGTAAGCCACGCATTCCAATCTGTTTCGACAGCAGAAAAATCTCCGTAGAAAGCCTGCTTGAAATGATCTACATTAGGGTTTTCAATGTGGCAAAGCAATCTGAAGAAAATGGTCATGTCAGTTTCTATAGTCTGGAGAACTGTGTTGAGTTCTTGTATCAACACTTGGTCTTCTTCTCGCCATGAACCTAGGCCTAACTTTCCAACCCACATTCGATTGTGATGCTGGTTGAACACTTCGCCATAATGATCCAAAACCGATTCTAAAGCCTCTGGTTCATCCATTAATGGAATCAAACTTTCCAACCATCGAGCGAGGTTCCATGCCCCAATTTGCGGCTGTTGACCGTACCTATAGCGCCGATTCGAAACGTCCGTGGTGTTGGGCGTCCATCCAGGGTTGTAATCTTCCAACCATCCATATGGACCGTAGTCAATGGTTAACCCGTGAATCGACATGTTGTCGGTGTTCATTACGCCGTGAACAAAACCAACCCGCATCCAATGAGAGATCATCAGGGCTGTTGTTTCTGCAACCTCACGCGCCCAAGCGACAACGCTCGCATCGTCGGCCATGCTGTGCGAAGGGAAATGGTGGCGAAGGGTGTGTTCGACAAGCGCTCGCAATGTTGCATCATCGCCCGTTGCTGCGTGAATCTGAAAACTACCAAACCGGATGAAACTTGGTGCGACCCTGCACACTACCGCACCCTGTTCCAATGCTTTGTTGCCATTGTACAGCACATCTCGCATCACCGATTCTCCAGTGGTGCACAGCGAAAGGGCGCGAGTGGTTGGCACGCCAAGATGGTGCATGGCCTCGCTGCATAGAAATTCACGTATGGAAGAACGAAGAACAGCTTTTCCATCTGCAAATCTAGAATATGGTGTGTGGCCTGCTCCTTTCAGCTGCAATTCGACGACACCATCCACCGAAGCCACCTCGCCCAGCGTGATTGCACGCCCGTCGCCAAGTTGACCTGCCCAGTTGCCGAATTGATGACCACCGTACCGTTGCGCATAAGGATCCATACCGGCAACGACTTTCCCTCCTGCAAGCACTTCGGACTCACCGCGTTCAAGGGACAATCCGTTTGCTAGAGCCTCTGACCACAAACGAAGCTCTGGTGCGGGTGCTGCAAAAGGGGTTGTGCGGGACCAACATGCTCCAGCGACTTGGCGTGAAGGACCATCTTCTTGAGGATCACCTGGTGTTTCCTCAATGAAACGCCGCGACCATTCAAGCGATTGGAGCGGTCCCATGCCAACGGGTTGCGCGTGGTTGCTATCAACCTGCGTGCGATTCACTCAATGGAGGCATCGCTGAACACTCGCAGCACCACCACCCCAGCAACGATTAAGCCCATGCCAACAACGGATGCAGCATCAAGGCGTTGGTCAAAAAAGAGCACAGAAATAAGCGCAATGCCGGCCACACCGACCCCCGACCAAACGGCGTAGGCGACGCCAATGGGGATGGTGTCGAGGGTCAATGAGAGAAAGTAAAAAGCAGCACAGTAGCCTACAAGCACAACAACCGACGGAATCAGTTTTGTGAAGCCATCAGTTGATTTCAATGAAGAAGTGGCCACAATTTCCGAAAAGATAGCCAAGCCAAGAAGTGCCCATTTCGACATGGTAACCGATGTGTGAAGACCGATTATAATCAAGATGTGTTCAAAATTTGCCTTCAGCAGCAGCCATCTTCGCGCATTGGAGCGCTGATCAGGGACACCTTGTCGACGTTCGGAATGTTTTGCAACTGCTCGATAACCCCTCGGTAGTGCGCAGCCGTTCCAATGGCATGCATGACATCCACGCACGTGTGACTGTGAGGTAAGCAGCTGTGGGTGTAGGACGAGATTTCAAGTTGGTTCGAATGGCGAATCTCCATCAACTTGTGCTCAATCCCATGTTGATAGTAAATGACGAGGTGGCCTTCAACGATCTCTTCATCCTTCATGGTGGCTATTTCGCCCCGTTGTTGCACTTCCGAATAATGAATGGCAGCATCCCTCAGAAATTTACTTCGGTTTTGGTACCCTGACTTCTCAATCAAGCCGTCGAGGCCTTCTGCGAAGTTTTTGTCAGCACTAAAGGAAATGATTTGGCTCATGGGTGCGGGTCTGCACCATCACTAATAATAATTCCCAATAAGCAAATTATTAGCATCTACTAAATAGATAATAGCAAACGCCCCGCCATGAACAAGCAAAGCACACGCGCACTTTTGGTCAGCCTGATTATGATTCTTTCAAGCCTCGCAGGTTGCGTTGGCGATGAAGAAATTAGGGCCATTGAAGAGGCGACTGACGCCCTGAATGACGGAAACAACACCACCCTTGGCAACTTAGGAACCGTCATGGTTTCAACATACCACATTGGGGAACTCGTGAAAGGAATTGCCGGCGAACACGTCGACTTGGAATTCATGAGTCTAGACAACATCCCCGTCCACGATTATGAACCATCTGCTTCGGATCTCATTCGACTCCAAAATGCTGACGTCTTCTTCTATCACGGACTCGGCCTCGAGCCCTGGGTCGATGAAACCCTTGATGCACTCGGCAGCGATGCACCAACCTCCATCCAAGTCCACACCATGCCAGACGGTGAAGAAACCATAGACTACGAATCGTTCCTCATTAGCAATTTGTGCGAAACTCTTTCTGAAGGCCCGTACGAAGCCGTAGAGCTTGTTGACGAAGAAGAACACGCTGACGATGTTGAAATTCACGCTGAATTCACAGCACACAACATCACGTTCCCTCACGACGAACATGCTGAGGAAGAAGGCGACCACGCTGATGAAGAAGAAGATCACTCAGAAGATGCTGGAAACCACACCGAAGAGGAAGGCGACCACGATGAACATTCAGAAGAAGGTCACGATGAACATGACGGCCACGATGATGGTCACGAAGGCCACAACCACGCTGAAGCAGAAGAAACGATTCTCAACCCCGTTGGATGCCCTGCTGACACAATGATTTCCATCTTCCACCTTGAAGAAGGCGAATACGTCATCGAATTTGATGCAGACCACCCAGAAGACTTCACAATGGCTGTTCTCAAGATGCTTGGTGGACACGCACATCACGACCATGGAGATGAACACGGTGACGAACACGGTGATGAACACGGCGTCTGTCACGACATGGACGACCACACCAACAACGACATCGAAAACGAAGCAGACTGTGAAGCAGCCGGCTTCATATGGATGGAAGAAGACGACCACGACGAACACGAAGGCGATTACTGCCATGATACAACAACTCACGAAAACACGAACCATACCACTGAGGAAGAATGTGTAGCTGCAGGCCACATGTGGATGGAAGAAGATGGACATGGCGAGCATGAAGATCACTTGACTCCAGAAGAAGCGCTAGAAGCGTTCGATACGAACAACGACAGCCACCTCTCCTGGGACGAATTCTTGGACTCGTGGAATGAAGAGCATGAGGATCATGACGAACACGATGAAGAGCACCACAATGTAGCCGTGTTGTTCCCAGACAACCACCTCGAAATGTTCGAAGCAGAGCACGACGCACTGCCAGAAAACGCAACAGGATGGAACCTAACAACCTCTGCTTTGATGGGCGACGGAAACCTCACGCTCAATTTCTCCGTCCACCCAACATACGGCACGAATCTACTGGGCATCAACGGAACAGACGCTCCGGATGACTATTCCTGGTATTGGCAACTTATGCTATGGAACGAATCCACAAACGACTCTGGATGGGAAGTCAGCAACCTCGGTATCGACTCAGTGATGATTCCTGAGACAACTGAACACATCGCATGGATGGCCAACTCCTCCGACATGACACTCTTGCCCGACCTATCCATGATGGAAGGCGAGCACGATGATCATGACGAGCATGACGAACACGATGACCATGACGAGCATGACGAACCTACCGAAATGGAACTTATGGAAGCCTTCAACGCATCTGATGCAGACAGCGACCAATTGTTGAACATCACCGAACTCGGTGAGTTCATCGAAATGATAGAAGAACTTGAAGGCGGCGAAGAGCACCATGCAGGATACGTCACCATTCACATCGAAGCAGAAGGCGACTACGGCTTTGCGCTTCCAATGGATGTTGAATTCAACATCTTGATGGGCGAAGGCGGGCATGACGACCATGACGACCACGGCGACGAAGAAGGCGACGATCATGACGAACACGCTGACGAAGAAGGCGACAACCACGCTGACGAAGAAGGCGATGATCACGACGACCACGCTGACGAAGAAGGCGATGATCACGACGAGCACGGTGATGAAGGGGCACTCGATTACGACCCGCACAGCTGGCTCAGCCCACTTGCTTTCAAGGCACAAGTCAACCTCGTAATGGACGCACTCACAACTGCATTCCCTGCAGGCGAAGGAGTGTTCAAGGCAAACGCAGAGATGTATTCCACACAATTGACTGCACTTCACATCGCATTTGAAGCCGCCTTCGGTGAAGGTGGGGCTTGTATGGCTGGAGGGCAACAAAAGACAGTGGCGGCAAACCACAACGCTTACTCTTACATTGCAGTGGAGTATGATATCCAGTTCATTACTGTCCACGGACTCGATCCTGAAGGAGAACCTTCTCCTGAAGACATCGCTAAGGTGATCAACTTCATCGATGAAGAAGGAATAACAGTTCTCTTTGTTGAAGAATACACCGATCAATCATCTGTGCAAAGCATTGTTGATGAAACCGGCGTATCGATTCAAATCCTTTACACCATGGAAATGGCGCCAAGTGATTCTGATGACACCTACATGACAATGATGGCGAAGAACCTCGAGAACCTCGCCTCTGGTATCGGATGCTGATTGAGGGAAATTCTCTCTCCAATCAAAACTCTGATCTTAAGGAAAGGTGAAGATGATGCATATGGTTGACACACTCCCGATTCTCTTTGTTGGGACAGTGTTCGTTTCCTTTTTCGGGTACCTTTTGGTCGACTCCTTCTGGGGAAGATACTCAGGTCATGATGAATCCCTTTGAAGGGATTTCCGAACCTCGTTCGGAAGGGACCTCGAAGAACACCCAAGATGGAAGTGCTTAATATGCAACCTCCAGCGGTGGATAAAATGATGACCCAAACGACACCAATCCTGGAAATTAAGGATTTGTCAGTCAGCAGGGGTGGCAAGGTGGTCCTCTACGAAGTCGACCTGACCGTTCGAAAAGGTGAGTTCATCGGTTTAGTAGGGCCCAACGGCAGCGGGAAATCAACCCTTCTGCTTGCGATCCTCGGTGTTTTGAATCCACAGAACGGCACGATAGATCTCTACGGGCACAAACCGATGTCGAGGAACACACACGGTAGAATTGGCTGGGTATCTCAGGCTGCAGCGGTCATGCCGAAGAACGTTCGAATCACGGTCCGAGAACTCATCCGATTGGGAACATTGAATTCGAAAAACATGTTCTTTCGAAGAAAGAGCGTTCACCGAGAAAAGGTCGATGCAGCTATCAAAATGGTGGGTTTGGAAGATGTTGCGGATAATGATATTGCGCGCCTTTCTGGCGGGCAGCGGCAGCGGGCCGTCATTGGTCGTGCCTTGGCTTCCAGTGCTGAATTTATCTTACTCGATGAACCACTTGTAGGCATTGACCGCGAAGCTCGTAACTCGTTGTTGAAATTGCTTGACAAACTTTGCCATGATGAGAACAAAACAATCCTGATGGTCTCTCACGATCTTGCCGCAATACGTCAAACGGCACACCGTATGATTTACCTTGAAGAATCGATACGGTTTGACGGGGTGACTGAGGACTTCCCCGACCTTACAACACTGGCAGGTCTACGCGGTATCGAGCCAGTCCACGGGCATGCGCATGAGAAGAAGGAATTCACCCCCACCGTGAGCGAGTCCGATGGGACGCTCAACAGAAACATGGAGGAAGAATAATGGGAATTGGTAGCATTGTACTTGATTTGGCATCTCCGGTTCTCGAATTTATTGCACCGATGGCACCAGGCGAAATCTTTCCATATTTTTTCACCATGGAAATGTTTCAGCGCGCTCTGGTTGCAGCGATTTTAGTCACGGTGGTTGCGGGCGTGCTCGGGTCCTTTTTGCTGGTTCGAAACCTTGCCCTCATGGGCGACGGTTTAGCTCACGTTTCATTTGGCGGCGTGGCAGTAGGCGTCGTTCTAGGCGCTTCATCCCCGCTGTGGTACGCTCTTCTCTTCAGCGTGGTTTCTGCAATCTTAATTCATGAAATGCAAACCAGAGAACTGCTCACAGGTGATGCATCTATTGCCATTTTCTTAACTGGAATGCTCGCATTGGGCCTGGTCGTTTTGCGTGTATTTGGTGGAGGGATCACCAGCGATATCGAAGGGTACCTCTTTGGAAGTTTACTTCTAATCGATAAAGAAAGTCTGGATTTGATAGCAACCATCACGATCTTATCGTTAATTTCACTCATGATGCTCTATTCAGGATTGCTTTCAACCACCATTGATCCTCTTGCTGCACGCGTTCAAGGCCTTCCTGTGCGGGCGATTGGACTCGTGTTCAGCATCATCACCGCCGCCGTGGTCGTGAGCATGGTTCAGGTGATTGGAGCGTTGCTTGTCACGGCGTTGTTGGTGACCCCAGCGGCGACTGGGCAGTTGGTCGGACGCAGTTTCCGGTCCTGCCTCATTTGGACTCAATTTTTCGGAATCAGTGCGGTCCTTCTTGGCCTCTATTTGTCAGCGGAGCACGATTCTGGAAGCGGAGCAATGATTGCTTTGGTTGCTGCTACAATTTTTGCAGTGGTTGCCATTTTGCAAGTCACTTGGAAAACTGTGATTCGACGCGCCGACAATTGGAACTGATGGCAACAGGTAGACGCCACTTGAAGGCGCACACCTAGGTTCATTTTGTTCGAACCTTCACCAAATCATACGCACATTTGATTTGAGCGCGCCCGTAAAGCAAACGCTATCAAGGCATGAATACCTTTTAGTCTGTCATGGTAGGATGGACTTCCAAGAGGGATGATTAATGGACGTAACTTCTTCCACTTTAATGGCCGGAATCCAGGGCGTTCGCGCCTTAGTTTCAGCCTACGATGGCTACGAAAAAGGCCGCTTTTTGAAATCTGATGAAGCAGTGCGTTCCGAAATCCAACGCCGGTGCGAAATGATCACCCGTCACGCAGAGAAGCTCCAATCCGATGTCCATAGGAAAAGCAACCGTGTTGCACGTACCATGTTAGAATCGATGATTGAAAGCACACATCTCTTGAGAACAGAGGCTCAATTTTCAATCACAAGCAATCACGTCTCGAAGCACTCAGGGATTGGAAAACTGAACTCAAAAGCAGTACGAAAACTCGTCACTCAAGATGGGAAAGTGCTTCAGTCACTGGTTGAAGCAACCCGAATGGCCAACCAGATGGCTGATTCGATCAACGATCTTGAGGATGAAGAGGTTCTTGCTGAAATCTCGAATTGGCAGCAGAAAATGACACAAACTCGCAACATGTATCTGGAAAGAAACATGTACATTGATGGATTAACAAAGAGGTGAAACGATGCATTTCAGATGGAGAACAAACCCGACAGTCATAGCCCGCTACATGAACGATGGAGATGTACCCCGTGAATCGGAGGTCACTCTGAAGCCAAACGAAGTGTGTGTCGTATTGGAAAACGGAAAAATCGTTGGTTCTGTATCTCAGACGCACATGGAAGTCAACCCTCAAGTAGGCGTTTTTGGTAAAATATTCGGCAGGAGCAATCCCGTTCGGGCGTTCATGTTTGCGTTCACAGGACCTCATGCAGTCTTGGTTCAAGTCAGGGGTATTTCCAGCAATGGAGATGAGATCAACTGCCTCATCACCCTTAAACTTGAGATCACTCGTGAAACAGCGGCACGGCTCATCACTTTCCCTGCAAAGGGTCACATGACGGTTACGGCTCGGCACATCTCAGAATTGCTTTCACCCGCAGCCGCATCCGCTGCTCTGGAAGTGTTCCGCAGCATGGATGCAGCAAGCATGCGAACCGTTCAAGCGAGTGAGGATGCCCTCTATGCGGTTAAAAACGGACTGCGGGCGACCCTTGATGAATATGGCTTGGCCCCTCGCGGAGGCTTCATTACGTGGAGTAAAACCGCTTCTGAACAACAAATCCAACACGTCAATGAACTTGAACGGATGCAAATTGAGAAGGAAGCCGTCTCCAATAAGCAAGAAATGGAACTCGACCACCTGATTCAAACTGAACAACGAAAGCACGAGATTGAAGCTCGTTTAGCCCTTTCAGGGGTTCAAGCGAAGGAAGCCGCTGAAATGAAATTAGAAATGACTCGACTTTCAGCCGCAGGTGCTTTTGATCTGCAAGAGTGGAGGCAAAAGCAAAATTTGGAAGACGACCGATTGGATTCTGTCCGAACCAACGCCATCAAAGATGCTGAGGCCGGTGTTGAACTGTCGTTGCTCGAGGCTGAGCGACAACGAAATTTGCTCAAACCTGAACAAGAGAAAGAAGCCCAAAAAAGAGACAGCGCAATGGAAATGTTCGAACAGGTCCAAGCCAAGAAACAAGAGCGAATGCGACTTAAATCTGAACAAGAGCAGCAACGACTCGACCAACACAGCAAGGCGTCCCAAACAACCATAGCCGTGCTTGAGAACATAGCAGCCTCTTCAACCGATCCTCAAGTGCAAATGGAGGCGTTGAAGCAACTCGCAGAATTGCGCAAAGCAGATGTTGTGGGACAGAAAGACGCATACAAGGAAGATTGACCTAAACCATCGTTGCGTGGAAAGAGTGAACGCTGGCAATATCTGTAAGGTCGTTAACAATACCACTGGATCCTCATTCAGCATGGAGTCATTTAACGACCGAACTTCCCTGTAGGATTCTGAAAGATTTCCAGATTGAAATTGGGCAGCGACGACAGAAGGTGGTCGAATATATCTGCTTGAATACGTTCATACTCCACCCACTGAATGTTGTTGCTGAAGCAATAAACCTCGATGGGCAAGCCATTTTCGGTTGGTTCCAACTGCCGAACCATCAATGTCAAGTCAGCCCTGAGGTTTTCATTGGCGCTCAGATATTGATGTGCGTATTCTCGAAACAGTCC
>TARA_B110001450_G_scaffold256622_1_pt1 | contig 18638 bp, 18 predicted proteins | sample TARA_B110001450 | Tara Oceans TARA_B110001450 (sample SAMEA4396538) | marine metagenome | biome: Polar Biome; feature: [SRF] surface water layer (ENVO:00010504); material: water (ENVO:00002006), including particulate matter (ENVO:01000060) such as... | depth 5 m | reverse complement strand
CTGATGAGCATGGTGGTCGGGTCGCCCTCAAAGTCGTCTGGAACTTCAACTGTGTTGTACGTGAGGACGGTGACGACGATCGGTTCATTGTCTGGACGGACAATGTCGATGGCGTTTGCAACGCACTCTCCAACAGACTGCTCGGCGACGGAGACGCGTGCCGCATACGACACTCCGAGGCAAGCAGTACCCAGGGATCGGTACACGGGATAATCAACGTCGTCGCCCAGGTAGTCCTCATCGATCACTTGCATTGATGATAACTCACCTCCTCCACGCACCGTCGTCGCCGTCTGAGTATTGGGGATCGCTAGTGTGACGAAGCAGTTGGGGCGAGAACCCATTCCTCGAATGCCCATCTCTTGGGAGCGTGCCCGCTTTGTCGGGAGCTCTTCCTCCTCGGGAACGGTGGTGGCGTGACCGACCATGCAGTTCCTGTTCGACTCTGCCTCAAACCAGTGGTTGTGAACCTTGCCATCGGACGCATCCACAGAGTGCGCGTACAACTTGTTGCCCCCCGGGTTGTCCTTGTGTGCAAAGATTCCATTTGGAGTGCCCAGTACGATGAGGTTACGCGGGTTGGTGCGAGAACTGGTCTGATACGAATAGTGCTGCGGGACGATTTTGGTCGCCTTCGTGCCCTTACGGATGGGAACCCAGGACGTCTGAAAGCGGACGACGACGCGTTGGTTGGGTTCGACCTTGGCATTGATCGAGTTGTACCCCATGTACGTGCACTTCTCTTCGATGTTGTCAAGAATGTCCTGCACGGAAAGGTTGTTGCCGTTCTTGTCCACCGTGAGCAGATCCCTGGCGTACATCACCCCAAGCGTCTCATCCATGTTGGGAGGGCGGATGAACTGGCATTTGCTGCCCACCTCGTCCACGATGCACACATCCGTGATGTTGCTACCGAGAGCGGAGACGACTGGATTGCCGTTCACAACACTCACGCCACGTTTTCCGTCATTCCATGCGACCTCTCCTGCGGCGTAGCGGTTGTGCGCATCAATGGCACGGAGGCTGGCGTTCATATTCGATGCATTGATCATCGTGTTTGCGTTGCTGTATCTTTTGTTTGGTACCGATCGCCTTTTGGTACCGATCGCCCTTTGGTACCGATCGCCCTTTTGGTAAAACCCTTTTGTTATCGTTTGGTACGGAACTGAAGAGGGACACACATAACAATGCACACCAACGGATACGATACAGAGGAGGACGAGGACATCGCGCGTGAGGTTCTTGTGGGATGCATCGACATCGTCGATGGTGTGGTGTTCGTGGAACATCGGCAACCATCCGATAGCATCGAGGACGCTGTCTGGTCACGCGCGTCCACGCTCGTTATGAGCAGTGTGTCCAGCATGGAGGAGATGTACGACATGTTATCATCACACACGATGCAACACGATGTTAGAAACATTCTAGAAGCCGGCCATGTACATCGCGAACTGGAGGGAAGTGGTCTGACATTTGCTTTGGAATGCGCGGTGTACCTCGACGAGGAGGGCTACCGTTCAGGAGACCTCTCGTTTAGTTTGTGGATTCGCACTCGGCCACACAGTCGTCTCTCTACCCCTGCCTCTCCCGTCGGTCATCTACGATTCGATTGAGTGGGGTACCGACTCCACACTCGGCGTCACATCCCCTTCGATGAAAAAGGTTCCCCCGCTCGTGTGAAAGTGGTGCGTTGTTTGGCCGTGGAGCGAGGTGAACCAGTAGTAGAGTTTCGCGTCGTTCGTAGGAATCATCATGCGGCGCGCCATACGCCGTCCCTCCTTGGTGAAGCGCACAACCGCTATCGCAGACGTGCGGCGCAGTTGAGGAGGGGTGCGGCGGCCGGCCTGGGTACGCGTCAACATTAGTTCTCTTTTGGTTGGTACAATTTTCGTCCACTTGTAACGACACACTATACCGAAAACAACTTTCATTTTTTTTGAATACCGATTACTCCTTTGGCGGCGTCCTCCCCTAATGTTTTGTTTTGGATATGTCGACCATCCCTCATCTTCATCATCCTGTTTCCCCTGAGGGATTTTGAATCTGGTCCATTGTTGTCATGCCATATCTTTTCGAACTCGGACCCGCTTATACATCCCGTAAAATTGAATCCGATATGGCAGACCATACCTTTGGATGACTCTCACAATGATTGATAGCATTCATCATCACTCCGTACAATGGTTCACAACGGTACAACGTATTGGGAAGTCATGATGCACATTGTGTGGATCGACGGACTCTCTCCTACCGAGACGACTCGTACACACACCCGGCGCGTCGTCACGACGTCCAAGACATTCTACATCATAACGAAGAAATGCCATGGCAGAACCGCAACGTGTCGAAGCGTCTGGTGCGGTACTGGACGTCTTCGACTGCACCTCACACTGGTACGCGCACGCGCGCCCCGGGTCGGCGCCACAATCGGGACCCGCGCCGTGCGTAAGAGAGGGTGCGCGATCGACGCCGACGCATGTCACGGCGCACGTCGGGGTCGTTGCGGTGTGCCTGCGTGACGCGTGTGCGCGACGCGGACCGAACACGCGTCGCGTCCACGTGCAGCTCACGCTGATTGGTGTGTGCACGCATACCTTCAAACCCACCTGCATTGTGCGCTCGGGGAACACATGTTCGTCTATCGTCGGAACGCGTGCAGCGGGGCGACGCATCGCAATCTCGGAGGGTCATGCATCCACACTGCTTAGAGGCGTCCGAACGAGTTGGAGTGTGGTATGGGAGTACCGCATATGAGGTGTTGTTGTGGATGCGTCGCTTCGCGTAGTTCAGGAGCGTCGCAAACGCCTCGTACCCGTGTTCGTTCACGTCTCCAGTGTGGTACTCGCGCCGTCCAGTATGGATGTCCGTTGCGACGCATTGGTTGGCGCGTTCGTTCTGAACGATCTTGCGCACAAAGTCGCGTGCCTGAACGCGGTTGCGCGTGCCCGTCCAAAGGTCGCTAACCGTCGCAGGACGTCCCGCGATGCGCAGTGCGCGCGTCGCGCGGGTGGACAGATATTGTCCGATGCCAGGAACCTCATACAGGGGCGACTGTGCGTCAATTTCGCGGAGACGCAGGGCGCGCTCCACCTTTTGACGCACTGTCGGCATGCGTCCCTTTAGAGTGTTTAGCGCAAAAATTTATCGCGTCTGTGCACTTTGTATACATTTTCCATAGGATAGAAAAGAGAATGTGTCGCTTTCATCCCTGTCTTCTAAGAGGGTATAGCAAATCACAACTCCGCTCGGCACGAGTACGGTGGAATCTCGAAACCGAAATCCATCACATCGTACCCCGGCAGTTTGCGCGCCATCCGTGTATTATTCGAGAGCACTATGACGTGGAACAAAACTACAATCTCATATTCATGCCCAAACAGTGCACTGCGCGTCGTCACGGCCACTCCGGTGGGCACATGCGCTACAACGTCTTTGTTCACACCCGTCTCGATAAAGCATCCTCTTCGGCTGGGTTTCTATTCCTGTTGTTTTTCCTTCACATGGCATGTCGTGGACGGATCATGGTACCGTGGAGATAGGTATAGTTTTGACCATGTGTGCTCGTAATCATCACGTGTGTATTTTTTTCGTCTCTCTATACTCTCTCTCTCTCTCTCTGACGCACTACCTCTCTCCGAGTATGGACCTACGCCAAAAGTTTGTAGTCCAACCACGACATCCATTCCTCCGTGCCACGAGGCGCCTTCGAGGAGGAGGAGGGGGAAGGTTTGGTCTCGTCGTGCTCCTTCGTATTATCACGGAACCGCTTGCGGCAGTGCTGTGTGGGAGGCATGATGCATAGTGGCATCGTGCTCCTGTTTTCGAATGCGGCGAGACGGGTCATAATGGTCTCCACGTTGGGTAGCGTGGATTCCATGATCTCGGATTCGAGTGGGACGCTCTCTCCTAACATGAGCTCGCTATCCATGATGGCGGTGTTGGGGGTGGGGTATGGGATCGCGTCGCAGTACGTCAGCTTCTGGGAGGTGTCCATGAGCATATCGTTGATGGTGATGTAAGACATGACGCACTCCTTCTCTCTCTTTCCGGTTGGTACGGATCCTCTTTCCGTTGTGCGGTTGGTACCAACCGTTACGTGTACATGCCAGCCGGAGGGACGTTACGCGACAAGGACCGTTTCGTCTCCTCCGTTGCCAGTGTCTCTTCCACAAACCGCTTCGTAATGCACTTTCCGTTATCACCGTCGCATTCACCGTGTTCCGCACTCTGTAGTTGAGCAAGCGACATGACGCTGTCCACGTCCTTTTCCGCCCCGCGCATGCCATCGTCGCGCCGGTCGCTCACCTCCGCGAGGAACTCTACGGCGTCGTGAGTGAGTACGCGCGTCACGTTCAGACGTTTCATCACACGAGGGACGATGTGCTTTTGCAGAATGTCACATCGTTGTGGCAGCGTAGGACGCTCGATCTGGAACGTGCGGATGCGGTCCAATAGAATGGGTGACACTCTGGATGGGTCGTTGTAGCTGAATATGAATAGGCATTCGCTGAAGTCGATGTTGATGCCGTGAAAGTAGCGGTCGCGAATGCACGTATTTGAGGTCGGGTCGATGAGGTGGATCAACACCGATCCGAGTTCACGACCGCGTTCAGTATCGGAGATCTTATCCACTTCATCAAAGTAAAAAATGGGGTTTCGCACCCCCGCCTCGATGAGTCCCGCGGCGAGGCGTCCCTCCTTGGACCCCTCGTATGGATAAATTATCCCCAGGAGATAGGAGATGTCGGTGGCGCCTCCCAATTGCACCTCCACAAGGGGGCGGTGCAATACCTTGGCAATCGCGTTTCGTGAAAAGTGCGTCTTGCCCGTTCCAGGGGGACCCTCAAGGCCGATGCTGTACCCTGAAACACAATGCAGACCGTACGCCTGCTGACATACGATTTTCAGAATCTCTGTCTTCACGTCGTCGAATCCAGTCGCAACCGAGTCCATGCAATCCCGTGCCGCAATCACGGCATCCCGTGCTGTCTCACACATCGGTATTGGGGCACGCGCGCCGAGAGGAAGACAAAGTGAACGCTTAACCCATTGAATGTACTTGTCGCTATTGCACGTGCGAAGCGCCTCAAAGATCTGCATCTTCACATCCTCGGGAAGCGACGACTGAAGTACCTGAATTCGAATAGGCGCCATTCCCATTTTCCGACAAAGACGATTCGTATCGGCGTCTATCATTTTCACAATCGACGTCCGCTCTTTGCGTTTCATACCACGAATGTAGTGGCGCTCAGTCGCGCTCAGTCGTGCCATCGATGCGGATTGAATGGGGGATGTCGGTGGTTGTTCCACCCTGACGGCAATAACAGGTTGAGGACCCATCATAGTTTGCGAGGAGTTGGGTGTTTGTGTTTTGTGTGTGTGTGTGTGATTGGTGTTTTGGGTGTACACCACCGCGTCCACGGGAATGATTGGTGATCGAGTCCTCAATACTGACGAAATATTTTTATGCTGTACAGGAGGAAGACCAAACCCCATGCCAAACAGACGAGACACCAAGTTTCGTAGTACCAAGTTTCGTAGTACCATGGTCGTACACTCGAGTGACGATTCATCCTCAAATGGGTCGCATATCTTCGAGCGCTCTGATCGTGAACGTCACGAACATCGAAAACGGTCTAGACGAAGTGCGAGGCGCCTGTCCTTTGGGGATTCTCCCCAAAAGACGAAAAAAATGGGTGCCATTACGAAAACGCAATCCATTTACGATGTTCTCCTCGCGGTCGTTTTTGCCCTCACTCAACACAGCGAACGGCATGCACAGGGGGCATTCAATGTTCTTGCGAGTTTCACGTCGTCGCAGACACGTAGGCTTGATGAGGACTCTGTTGTTGTATTAGAGGAGATATTCAACATTCTTCATCCGAAATTGGATCATCTCTTCTTTCCCTTTATACACAACGTGGACATACGAGGTCCCGCCGAGCAATACCTCGACATTCCACACATCGTCTCCGCTGTGGAGCATGCAGTACACGCGCAAGTTACTCCAAATCTCTCCAAACGCGACGTCCAGGAACTAATGGAGCCATTAAAATATCTTCACACTGCACTGGCACGGACCATGCGGAGACGCTCGTTCTAATTTACAATTATTCATGTTTCTATGAAACAAAATACAATACATACCTTCAAATGCCGTGCGCCTGTGCCGATAAACGAATAACTCCTCTAGATGCCTGGTCTACACCACGACTCCCTGCTCAGGCTCCAGATGGCGCGACGCCTCTGGAATCGGAGGGGGGGTCGGAGGCTGTTCCACAGGAACCGGATTCACCCTCAGTGCGTCCGCGGCGCGTACCGCGTTCCGTGAATGGTGTTCGATTGAGTGTTGAGACTGTGCGAGCATTGACGCGGCGAGGCCCTCGCGTATGAGTTTTGCATTGTTCATCCCCAAGGGCGTGTTTCCTTTCAGGTGATCTCTATCCTCTGCCAAACCAGGTACAAACTGATGCACGAGCTCTGAGACACGTTTGGCGTTCTTCTGTACCTGCAGAACATTTAGTTCATCCTCCGCGTCGCTTTCCTCTGGGGATGAGATCGAGTCTAAAATAGTCTTCCAATTCTTTTGGTTCCATGACGGACGCTGGGTCATGATGCCTTCGTTTTATTATTTTGACAATCCTCTTCAATTCTTTGCAGGAGAAGAGTGTGCGTGTGTGTGTGTGTGTGTGTGTGTGTGTTTCAAAAAGGGTACTATCAGTATGCACAGTACCAACCAAAGAATAAACGAACACCAATGCAGTCCAACGACATTGCACGCAACCTCGATATCCTCAACGCCTCGATGAAGGCACTGAAAACCTCCATCGAGACGGCTGAGGGTGAGTACAAGATGGCATTGTGCCGTGAGTCGACCACGTCAGTACAGGTTTTTTTCGCGTCACTCAAGTACACCACGGAGACCACGGCGGCAATCGTTTGCAGTGGTCCCTCCTTTGAGTCGTTCACCACACCCGGACGCACGTACGACATTGGCTGCGCGACCATTCCAAAGAACATCTGTGACAGTGCACGTATCTGCAACCTTTCCGAGTATATGCAAGGTGTTTTCTCCGCACCGGGTGACAATGTGTTTGAGCAGACGAAACACTTTCTCGCAAATAAGTGGACGGAGCTGTGCACGTACGACATGTACACACTTCCAATCAATCTGGAGGCACAACGCGCCGGCAAGAAGAAGTGTGACCTCCCAAACGTCAACTTTGCATTCTGTTTGCTCTATCACCAGATGGTATTCGATCACGACCTTGTCGTGTGCGACCCCCTTACAATGCGCAATCCAACAGAGGGTAATGTGCGCATCACCAACTACTCTCACGTGTATCGCGAGTTGCAAAAGAAGCGTGTTCGTGTCCAGACATTCAAGAACAAATGTGGCGATCCATCCAAGGGTCTGGATGTCATCCTTTACCAACGCGGAACTGGCGACCCTGACTATCATTCATTGCGTGCCATAGCTACCGCCACAGGTTTGGGACCGGAGCATATCATGCACATGAATCTAGTTCCCGGCAAGGAATCTGTCGGTCTGATGGGTGGCAACTGTTACAGGGACTTTGCGTCAAGTGTTGCACTCATTCTCCATGAACTCTCCTTTCTGGACGAGTACAGCCGCAAGCGGGACAAGTCATTCATCAATGATGTCAAGTTCGTACTCGATCCATTTTCTGGATACGCGGCATTCACCGCCGTTGCCGTTCTTGGTTACGGCATTGAGGACATGGTGCACGTCCTCGCGGGCCGCTACAAAAAGGGTGTCCTTACCTACACTTCTGTTCCGTAATTTTCGTCGCCATAGAGGAAACATGACGCAACGGCGAATCGTTGAGGGTGAAGAGCCGCATACGGCGAGACGCCGTATATTGCTCAGGGCGTGTCCGAGTGTGGTGTCCCTACAGGGTCCGGAGTGGTTGTCCAAATACATTTGCGTGATACTTTTGTGTATCCCCCAATTGTATTTGTCTACTGTGGTACCGTCCATGGCATGGATGCGGGTCATAATTTGGTATGGGTTGGGTTGTACGATTACACAATCCCTTTTTCTCGCCATACACGAATTATCTCATAATCTTTTCTTTTCTTCTCCAAAATACAATCGATATTTTTCCATATTCGTAAACCTCCCAATCGGAATACCATTTGCGATCGCGTTTCGGACCTATCATCTCCGACATCACACGTCTCAGGGGTGTGTGGGAATCGACGGAGACATCCCGACCGAATGGGAATGTCGATTCCTTCAACGGCATTGGTCTTTTCGTCTCCTGTGGTTATCTCTTCAGATCGTAGCGTACGCGGTGCGACCCCTCATGGTGACCGAGCGTCTCTGTCTCACTCGCGACCTGGCCATCAATTGGGTGGTGCAGCTCCTCTTCAATGTGTTATGGGTGAGGTGTTACGGGTGGCCATCGTACGTGTACCTCGTCACATGCGTCCTCGGAGCAGGATCCCTGCATCCGTGCGCAGGCCACTTCGTGTCGGAGCATTTCGGATGGAACACGTTCGCGGTTGAACCACGAGGTGACCCTCAGGAGACATTTTCGTACTATGGTCCATTAAACATTTTCACGTGGAACGTTGGGTATCACAACGAACATCACGATTTCCCAAACGTGCCATGGTCGCGCCTTCCTCGCCTTTCGTTCCTGCTATCGGAGCACTACAGCTCCCTCCAAACGTGTTCCTCCTGGAGTAGATGTCTCGTGCAATTCGTCATCACACCCACCTCATATCGGGTCGTGCGACGTGCCAAATCGTAGTCTCCGCTCCTAGGCAATTATTCGGATCGCGTACCGCGTCAAAAATTCATAAACGGTATGCGAAAGGCCCTTCGGAACATCTTCCACACTTGGACAACAAGTTGTGGTTCCACACCGTACGCGCGCGCTACGTCGTCTACGTTTCGTTGTCCCATGTTCATTGCTATGCACGCAAACATGTCTCGACTGATGCGGACGTCCTGTGCGAGTACGATGCGCCCTCCGTGTGCGACACGAAGAAAATTGAAGAGAAGATTGAATCCGCATTCGTCTGTACTCTCTTCCGGATGAAACTGTACTCCGAAACGGTGAAGTTGTCTAGAACGAAAGGATACGACGATGCCGTCGTCGCGGTATCCGTCTGCAATAAAGTTGGAGGGAACCTTGGTCACAACGTCTTGGTGATTGAAGTATGCCAACCGTTCTCGATGGGGAGCACCAAGGACGGTGTCCACCGTAAAATGTACCATGGCGTTGCCCTTACACGCATGGTCAAGACGTCCCACCGTTCCACCGTTTACGACGGCAATTAATTGCATTCCAAAGCAGACGCCAAGAACGGCGACGTCCTGCATTTGGAGGAGGGTCATGATGTCCTTCGAGATTTTGGACGTTTCGAGCGACTCGGACATGTTAAGGGACGAACCAGACAACACTACGGCATCCCATGTGTGTCGCACCGATGTCGCCAGTGCGCGCGACACCATGTCCACCGTATCGCAGATGGTCACATCGGCGTGCAACCGTTCCAGCATTTTCACTAGTTTGGGAGTGTGCACGCGTATGGTAGGTTTAGAGTTGTCCACTAACAGAACACGCATTGTGTCCTTTCCCTTTTTAGGAATGGTAAAAATAATACCTGGAAGTCCTCGCAGCTTCCATTGATTCTCTAACATGCAGTGAAAGTAACACGGAATGGTCGTTTAATATCATGGGACATATCCCCGGAAGGTATCCCTGATTACTTTCGACCTTTACTCCTTTTTTGCCGCTTACGAGTCGCTCGCCGTGCACGCTTACTGGCACGTTTCGACGCATTCTTCCGTTTCGCAGAGTTTCTGCGCCGCGTCTGTTCGTATTCGCGCATAGATGACATCGAGATGTCACCGTAAACTCGTTCTTCTGATTCTGGTGGCATTGATTATTGTATATTACAAATGTTTTTTTTTTTAGGAATACATACATCGAATACACCTCGTGTACCATTGCTCACTTTCCGTCGATTGATCTTGGAACGGATGTGCATTTTGAGCAATCGTTGATTGCGAATAGACCGCGCGTGGCACCCATTCAATTGCGCGTCGTGTCGCATTTTGTTTTAGACTGTCAATCACTTTTAGGGGAAACAGGAACGTCGGGGTAATTTCGATTCTATAGTGGACGTCACACATACCATCGCGATCTCGAATGCGCCATTCGCCCTCATTGTGACGGAACATGGGAGACGGGTAGTCTGGGTCGAGATTCCAGGACATGGAATTGTCCGAGACTGTGTGAACTAAATACGTGACCACCCTCCACCAAATAACCTGTGTCACGGTTCGCACCTTGTACACATTTCCAACGTGCGCGTAAACGTCACATTCTCTCACGTCACTAATCCATTCTGGATAGCGCGAAAAGGAAGTCAAAACAAATATTATGGATCGTGCGCTCGCGTCTATACGAAACGATTCGGACTTCGCGGAAGTGTTGCTGCTATATTCACCTAGCATTTCACCATTGTCACATTCCGCATCCCCTTTTCCGTGATACCTTCCACACAGCATGTACACAAAACACAGACCCCCAAATACGAAAACCATCACAGTCGACAACATATGGGGGAACTCTCTTACCATTATACCGAGTTACTTTTTTGCATGCGGTGAGACCACTCGGAAACGAGCACGTTTGCGGGTTCCCCGTTCGTCGACCGTCGGCGGAGAAAGAGGTCGCATGCCGCTCGGACGCGTTTGATTCGTCACATATTCTAGCGTTTCCATGTCGAGTCGTACCGTATACGACCGACATGAAGATCGCATGACCCGTCCCGATGTTTGAATACTCTGGATGGTCTTCACCGTGCGTTCCTGTGGGAAGAGAACCTTGCATCCACCCGTACCCATGTTTGCAAGTTGACCTGTCATGATGGAAGTACTGACGCCACGTGCATTTTCGCTCTGCGCAAACCCGGCCGCCTCGCAGAGGACGTCCATCGTCTCCTCAAAGGAACACCTCATGAGTGGAGAGGTGTGCTCCGTCTTGTTGATTCCGTGTCGGTTCAGTGGCATGATGGACCCCCCATGGCAGATATTGTCAACGATGAGGAGAATGTGACGGTCGTCGACGTACGTGCCGTCGAAGGCGACGACCGCCTTCATCTGTTCGAAGATGACGTGCGCGGCAGCTTCGATTCCCAACGTGTGATAGACCTCCCACATGTCATTAGACGTACTGCGTTCCCAATCGACGACATCGGATGCGGACGAGTCCAGGAGGACGTTGCCGTAGGCGTGCACAACGTGGCACCCCTTGTGGTTCAAATCGTCGGACGTGTTTGCTCCTGTAATTTTGGGATGACCGCTAATGACGACCGTGTCGAGAAGAACATTTAGGGCGCGGTGGCACAGAATAGCCTCCTGTTCGCTCCCTATGTTTCCATGCGCAACCATATCCTTCATATGATGGAAGCGTATGCGAATGATCCACTCCAGGGAGTTTGCCTCGCTACTCGACACGAGTGCACGTCCCACCAGGCGCTCGGAAAGGATGCGACGTACGGTGGTCGGGGTCAGATGCCGGGACTGCATCACCTCCTGTAGCAGTTCAATGCGCACGACGAAATTGGAACTGTGTTCGGGAATGCATATTCCAAGGATGTTGTCGGTCTCCACTATCCAACGATCGTCCGCAACGACCGTGGTCGAGGGGTCTGGATCGTAAAGGATGCTACACAATTTGACAATATCGCTGAGACGCGTCAATGGGAGAGTGTTCGCCATGTACTCTGCAAAGATCGCACTCCGTTGGAATGGTGCCGCAAAACGAAGTGTTGTGCACGGTGTCTTGGGCGTCTTGCTCGCATCCAGGATCTCCTTGAATCGCGGAATACCAAGTGTGACGTTCTTTGCAGAAACTCCTGCGCTGTGAAAGGTATTCAATGTGAGTTGGGTGCCTCGTTCCGAGATGGACTGCGCCGCGATGCATCCTACGTTCTCGCACGCCGTGTTGCATGCGTATTCGATGCGTTGTTGCAGGCCGCTGAGCAGGTCGTCTATGACGGCTCGTGGTACGGTGGGGAGTGTGTGCGAGTTGACAAGACCCAGAAGGGATACGATGATTACCTTCGGAGCACCGCGCACGATTTCGAAGACGCGCTGCATGACACAAGTTATGTCCTCGGCGTCACATCCATTGGTAGAGGTCCGTGCACGTTGCATGATGCGTCGCACACGACCCGTATTAAATGGAAGTAACACGCGTGCATCTCCATCTCCCGTCAATGGGTGGAACTTGCACAGACGAATCTCCGCGATGGCGTCTAGCACCATATCCGCCTCCTCGGGGGACATGCGTGAGCGAATGCTCTGATCCGATTCCTTTAGTTCGATGAGCTTGACTCGTTCGACGCGCGCAGGGTGAAATCCATCCGATCCCCATTTAGGAGCGATGACACCGTCCATGGAGGTGCATATGATGCCACCCTGTCGCACGACATTGTCCTCCATGGACTTGTTCATGCGTCGCGAAATGTACCCCGATTGCGACGTCTTCACAGCGGTATCCACAAGACCCTCTCGCCCGCCTATGGCGTGGAAGAACAATTCGGGTGGACTGAGACCCAATGAGAAGGAATTTTGTACCATTCCTCGACTTGCAAGCGACAAGTCGTTGTGTGCAAAACACGGAAGCGTGCGTGTTCCCTTTTCGGCGACGATGCGCCCTCCCTCCAGGCTTTGTTGTCCCAGCGCGGCGCAGATTTGAGAGAGATTGATGAAGGATCCCTTTGACCCCGCGGTGACCATGCGTCGAATGGAGTTCGTAGCATCCATGTGCTCATTGACAATCCCACCCGTCTGTAATAGAGTCTTCGAAAGGAGGCGCATGATCGATTCCTCACCCTGTTGCTTCTCATGGGGGGTGCTTTGTACGATCTCGCGTTGAATTTCTTCACAAAGATTCGTCGCCTTCTCGAGACGTTCCAAAACCTCGCTGTGTCCCTTTGGACTCAGCATGACATCGTGAATCCCAACGTGATGACCACGTTGCAGGAGGAACTCGTGCGTGATGCGCTGCGCGTCACCCATGAAGCGCATGCACATCACTCCATCCATTTCTCGACAAATCGTGTCAACGATTCCACCCGCCCCGGTGCCGACGTGCGCCTTGCAAAGAACACCAGTCACCAACTCCCCCGCGTGCACCGTCACCGGAGGATCCATCCATGCGTCGGATGAGGTGGAATCGATGTCTGTCATCATGGCATCGTTTTCCACGTAGAGGGTATGCGGTAGAGTGAGTGAAAACAGTTGACGCCCCGTCCACAGAGCACGGCAAGTACCATCGGGTGCGTAGATCCGCACCGCAGGAGGTGGGAGACGCCGAGGGGTGTGACGAATGTGTCCGATGATGCGACAGGCGTGTGCATGGTCGAGAAAGACACCACTTTGCGTCATGAGGTAGAGTCCCAGAAGACTATCCTGCACGATGCCCATTACGGGGCGGTTGGATTGTGAGCCCAGTGTATTTTGCGCCACCGCCATGAGCGCTGCACACTCGGCACTTGCCGCCTTGCTCTGCGGTACATGGAGGTTCATCTCGTCACCGTCAAAGTCGGCATTGTATGGTGCTGCAACGACGAGGGAGAGGCGGAATGTGTGCCCCGGCATGAGTCGGACACGATGCGCCTGCATGCCGTGCATGTGCAGACTTGGTTGACGGTTGAAAACGACAATGTCGTCGTCGGCAAGGAAACGTTCCACGACGTCACCAGGGCGCAATACGATTTCCTTGCGATCCTTGCACGTCCCAATGTCCGTGACGCATCCGTCTGCATGAATCACGTTTTGGGCACCATTGATGTTGGAGGTTCCATTTCGCACTCGTTCAGATAAATGATGTATGTTTTCGGAGTTGACTGTCTCCGGAAACGTGAGAGTCATTGCAATCTTGTGCGGCACGCCAACGCGGTCGCAATCGAACCATGCATCCGGGGTGATGACACATCGCGCCGAAAAGTCAACCCTCTTCCCCATGAGGTTACCACGCACGCGTCCCTCCTTTCCCTTCAGGCGCTCGTGGATACTCTTCCCATTCGCATTGCTGCTGTTGCGACCCATTCCTGGTGGTTTGGCAATTCGTGCATTGTTGTTCACGAGCATGAATACCTCATATTGAAGACGATTCAGACGTTCTACGAGATCCGGTGTGACACTTTCGATTGTCTTCCACGAGTCCTGTCCCATAAAGTTGGCAATGTCGTGCGATCTCTTCAGCACCTCCAGAAGCCGCACCGTCAGATCGTTCTGTCCACGGGACCGACTCCCCTCAGACGAATAGATGGCAGGTCGGGTGCACGGTGGTGGTACCACCATATTCTGCATGATCATATTCATGGGGTGGGATTCCTTGGGCGAAAATCCCAGGGTGATCAACTCATGGTGTGGAATGTTGCGCAGAATGGAAAGCGCATCGCGTGCTGTAAATGGTGCGGTGCAGTAATCTCGTTCCTCGTCGCTCTCCCATGCCATTTCCGATGGCCACGTGACCTTGATTCCCAGTGGAACGCGCGACATCGTCGGCTGCATCATTTTGCAATGCGGGCACGTTTTACGGGTGCGAAATGTATTATGAATGGACGTGAGACGCGTACGGCCGTTGGTATCCTCGAGTGATGCGATCTCATCCTCTGTAATCCGAATGCGCGAACAGGAAAAGCATGCGACGCGAAGAATCTTCAATACCGTATCAATGAATCCAATATGGTACATTGGAAATGCAAGGGTCATGTATCCAGTGTGACCCTGGCATCCCCGTGGGTCGTTTTGGCACGTTGCGCACAAATGGCGCCGGTCGACGGTACCCATCAGGGGGTCCAGTAGGCCTCCAGACGCGGGAAGACCTCTATAGTAGAGTGTGGTTTCACAGACCTGACAGACGGCCATCCGCTCAATCTCCTCTGACGATAGAAGACCAAACCGAAGACGGCGTGGTCGTACCGGTGGTTTCGACGTGGACGAGTATCGCAGCATTGTACCACCGACAAATACACACACGTCGTAACAAGAGTATATGACTGGACCGTCGCCACAAACTGATCCGCACGTTCAGATTCGACAGGATGATTTTTGACGTATACTCGTCAACAGCTGCCTTGTCACATGAAGGTCGTCCCACTCACATCTCCGCCTCGGTGGTCCTACTCCACTATGATCACATCTTTCCTCAACGACGGTGATGTCCCGTCTGCGCTGAGATCAAGTGATGTGACACACGACTCACTACATAACGTATTAACCGCAACCACAAACCAGTTTGACGGTGTCGATGCTGACGTTGCAACACTCATACCAAATTATTCCACATGTTTGACATTGTTTCATCTGGCATTGGAAGCACTTCCGTTTTTACTCACCATTTTTGTTACCACTGCCGTCTTCGATATCAGAAATAAAAACAAAACTGTCCAATTGGTCACAGAATCGGAGAACAACGCAGTCGAACGTACGGTGGCGTGGTCGTCGTCACAAATACGTACTGAGGCGTTGGACGTGCGCGGACGACTCGCGGTGCACGAGGCGGGTCACAAAATCGTAGGACAGGCCATCGAGGAACTTGACAACATGTCACGCACGATCACCGAACTCGCCGTTGCATCCAACGATTCACGAATTGTCAATGGAGTAAACGAAAGCGATTGCACAGAAGATACCCTGACGATGCTATTAGCTGGGTACGCAGCAGAGGCGCTTGTGTTTGGTGGAGATTCGAGATCGGTCAGTGCTATCAACGATGTGAAGAGAGCACACAGTATCGCAAAACAATGGACGATGCAGCGCTGCGTGAATGGCAGCTCTGCGACACTCGATGATGTATCGCAACAGAAGCCGTTGGATTGCATGGATGAGAGCATAGAAGCTCTCCTTGATACATCGTACACGCGCGCGACTTCCATTCTAAACGCGAAGCGCGAAAATGTACTGTGTTTGATTCGGCTTCTACTTGACAATGACACCGCCGTTGACCCTGATTGACAAATATCGCGTTCAACACATTTATTACATTTTCAAACTATAACCAGTATAATCGATGAGTATGGCATCGCTCAGGGATCGAACTCTTACCGATCTGAAGGCGGTTTGTGGTGATTTGGTAGAATCGTTGTGCGGAACGTTTCCAGAGTCCACCGAAATGAATGAATTGTGCAAGGCACTAACGAATGGATTGGACAGTGAGGGTGACGAATTTATTGAGTTTTTGAATCGTCTCACACAACTTCTTCACACCACGATTCCTCAACGAATGGTCAAATACGACCGCGCCATTTATTCAATCACTGGAAATCCACTGAGTGTGTACCAGGTGCTCATGTACAAGGACATCGCGACCGTCACCGGTGTATTTTCGCGTCTACAGAGTCTCGAAATGGACAAGAAAATAAAATCACTTTCCTCGGGCGACTTGGCAATGTTCTGGCAGTTTGTGCACGAGGCGACCCAACTTGTCCTTCGCGCGACAAACACCATACCACCTGTCGTACCGACGCCAGAACAAATTGCAGAGGACATCGAGAAACGCAAACGTCAACGCGACAAGATTAACAACAACAACGGTGCATTCAAAGCAAATATGAGTGTCGTGGATGGAGTGGATGACCTGTGGAAGGAGCTTTGCCAAACGCGCAACGTGAAGTCATTGCCATTCAACGAATCCATCACTGAACGCATTTCACGTTTTCTGACGAGCGAGACAACAGAGGAGCACATGGTCTGCAACTTCCCTGAACTTGGTGATGAAACGTACTCGGACGAATCGCTCGCAATCGCGCGTCGCATCGGAAGTCTGTGCACCATGAAGAATGCGATCCCTACCAACATGATGTCGGGAATCGAGCGGGTGGCGTCGTCGTTGGTGCGCGACATCAATAGTGGAAAGATGGATTTCGCGTCTCTGGACGTGGAAAAGATTGGGGAGCAGGTTCTACAGGGAGTGGGGGAGGGAGACGTCAGCGACTTTGCCAACAGCCTTGACAAGATACTACCCGCCCTTCAATCTATGGGTTCTATGGGGAAGATGTAAACAGGATATTCGTACCAGAAATGGGGACGTAACCTTTTTTTTAGACGAAACCGTTGGTACCAACGAAGAAATGGAGGTGACACTCGTCCCACTTCTCATCGATTGGTTGACCCTGGGTGATCTGGCACGTCTCCACGAGGCGTTGTGCGATCGCGAGGTGAACGTACCACTCGAGTTGCGTCACGTTATGCGCGTGCGTTTGGGTATCGTCCGCCCACCCTCCTCCATTGCACACTCCTTTGTGCACATCCTCTCCACGTACATGTCCGACTCCAGATCGAGGTGCTGTGAGTGTGGTACTGCATGTCGGCGCATTTCGCTCGTATGCTTCGACTGCGCCGACGATGCACGTTCCTTTCGTTCCATGGTTTCGCGCAACGACATCCGTGCGGCGAATAACGGGTGGAGGATCAAGGAGCAGCGAATCATGAGGGCTCTGCAGAAAGTTCGCATCGTTACGCGCACCGTCGCGGGCGCGTACCTCTACTGGCGTCGCGAGACGGAGGAGGCACTCGCATCGTCTCTGTGATTCCGACGTTTGCAATGGGAAAACATCACACGCACCATGTGTGTGTGTGTGTGGTGTGTGTGTGTGTGTTACCGCTTCTCACTGATTCGCGGTACGTGGAAAAAAAAGAATGGGGAGAGAGAATAGAACGGATGGGTCTTGATCAAATTTGGCGTCGGATGCGCGCAGACGAGCGAGTGTCCATGCTGACAGATCACATGGCGTTGCGAGTGCGCAAACGTCAGGACAGCAAACGTTGGATCGCGGAACTGCTTAGTAAACGATCACCACGGGCGGTATTTTCCCGTTTCGACGCGAACAATGACGGACACATTTCCCGTTCCGAGTTTCGCAACGCACTGCGGCGTGAGTTTGGAGTCGACGAAAGGGTATCAAATGAGGTATTCCGTCAGTGGGACACAGATAGGTCCGGTACACTGGAATACGGAGAGCTTGCACGCGCCATGAACAAATCCGTTCGACAGGATGCGAACAAGGTCGCTCATGCCGTAGATTCGATACGAGATCGGAAAAGTAGGAGTGTTCATGCGATTCAAAACAAATTTTTATCCTCGGTTGCGCGCGGAAACCAGGACGTGTCACCCCACGAGCGGTACATCGCGCAGACAATTCTTTCGACGCGGAGTCACCGTAATAGGAAGAAACGGCGCAATTCGTTTTCCCATCATCGCCGACGCCGGCGCCGTTGAAATTTTACATGCCACATGTGGAAAATGGAAACTTTGGTGGTAAAGGAAATTATGAACATTGTATTTACGAATAACCATTCTTCCGTTTACAGGCCTACTCCAGTCACTCATCGACCGGCGCCAACGCGGCGTCGCTCCTCTCGACGAGTGCGCAGTCCACCACGATCTAATCCGACCCGTTCCAGATCACCGAGACGGCGATCACGGGGATAATGATCGCGTCTAGTCATCTTCGTCGAGAGAAATGGCAGCGGAACGTCCCTCGTGGTCACGTTGTGCACGGGTGCGTTCCGCGACAAACTGACACTCGCCGTCGTCCTTGTCATCGTCCTTGTCATCGTCCTTGTCATCGTCCTTGTC
>TARA_B110001450_G_scaffold3840_1_pt1 | contig 18695 bp, 17 predicted proteins | sample TARA_B110001450 | Tara Oceans TARA_B110001450 (sample SAMEA4396538) | marine metagenome | biome: Polar Biome; feature: [SRF] surface water layer (ENVO:00010504); material: water (ENVO:00002006), including particulate matter (ENVO:01000060) such as... | depth 5 m | reverse complement strand
TCGCTCAGATATTTATGAGGCTTGTCAGTTATCAATGGAAGGTACCTCAAAAGATAATGATTTTTTGAGGGTCAATGAATCGGCATTCAATGGATGCCCGAGTGAGTCTATTGACTATGCGGTGATGGAAAAGACAGATGACGCGGTTGTTGTTCCCATGGATGCCGGCTGGAGTGATATAGGGTCTTGGTCATCCTTGTGGGATATTAGCGACAAAGACGGTAGTGGTAACGCTACATACGGCGATGTAATACTTCATGAATCACATAATTCCTACATAAGAACTGATGGGAAGTTAGTTGCCGCAATTGGTGTGGATGACTTGGTGATTGTATCAACAAAAGATGTGCTGGTTGTGGCCCACAAAGACAGCGTTCAAGATGTAAAAGTTGTTGCTCAACAGTTAAAGGCAAAATCAAGAACTGAATGGGAGCACCACAGAGAAGTTTACCGACCTTGGGGTAAATACGACTCGATTGACAGTGGCGACCGATATCAAGCCAAGCGGATAACCGTGAAGCCTGGCGCTAAGTTGAGCGTTCAAATGCATCACCATCGTGCAGAGCACTGGGTCGTTGTATCTGGTTCGGCAAAAGTTACCAATGGCGAAAAAACGTTCATACTGTCTGAAAACGAATCTACGTATATTCCCGTTGGCGTTATTCATGCACTTGAAAATCCAGGTAAGGTACCTTTGGAAATGATAGAAGTTCAGTCTGGTTCATATCTTGGAGAAGACGATATCGTTAGGTTTGAGGATGTCTACGGAAGAGTAACTGGCTAGTCTGCATTATAAACACAATCTAGAAAACTTTCTTACCGATAAAAGAAATGAGTGAATTGAGTATGAAAAAAAAGGCATTAATTACAGGTATCACTGGGCAGGATGGCTCTTACTTAGCCGAGTTCCTGTTGGAAAAGGGTTATGAGGTTCATGGCATTAAGCGGCGCGCTTCCTCTTTTAATACACAGAGAATCGATCATATTTTTCAAGATCCGCATGGTTTAAATAATAATCTTTATCTTCATTACGGCGATCTAACTGACTCATCAAATCTAACAAGAATTTTGCAAGAAGTGCGGCCAGATGAGGTCTATAATCTAGGTGCGCAATCACATGTGGCGGTTTCATTTGACTCTCCAGAGTACACTGCCGACGTTGATGCAATAGGCACCTTAAGGCTTTTAGAGGCAATTCGATTTTTAGGTCTAAAAGATACGAAATTTTACCAGGCCTCAACTTCAGAACTCTATGGTCTGGTGCAAGAAACTCCTCAATCTGAGACAACCTCCTTTTATCCAAGATCACCCTACGCTGTTGCTAAAATGTACGCCTATTGGATTACAGTGAATTATCGAGAGGCTTATGGGATGTTCGCGTGTAACGGTATTTTATTTAATCATGAGTCACCTCGTCGCGGAGAGACCTTTGTAACTCGTAAAATCACAAGAGGATTGGCTAATATAGCTCAAGGGTTGGAGTCCTGCCTTTATCTTGGTAATTTGGATGCTCTTCGAGATTGGGGTCACGCAAAAGATTACGTCAGAATGCAATGGATGATGCTACAGAATGAAACTCCAGAGGATTTTGTTATAGCAACTGGCGTTCAGTATTCGGTTCGCCAGTTCATTATCTGGTCAGCCGGTGAGCTGGGTATAGAACTTAGCTTTGAAGGGTGCGGTGAAGCTGAAATTGCTAGGATTTCATCTATCACAGGTGATCTTGCGCCTGGGCTCAATGCTGGTGATGTTATATGCAAGGTTGACTCCAGATATTTTAGGCCAGCAGAAGTTGAAACTCTTTTAGGTGACCCCAGCAAGGCGAAACGTATTTTGGGTTGGGAGCCATCGATAACAGTTCAAGAGATGTGTTCTGAAATGGTCAGGGAAGATTTGAGATCTGCACAGAGAGCGGTGCTTTTGAATTCTCATGGCCATCACGTACCTTCTACTTTTGAATAGGCCATAAACTACATGAAGATTTTTTTAACCGGTGGAACAGGTATGGTTGGTCGCAATATATTGGAGCACCCAGAATCCAATCAACATTTATTTGTTGCACCGACTAGCAAAGAACTTAACCTACTAGACCGTGATGCAGTTCGAGTGTCGTTATCTCAAGAGATGCCAGATTTAATAATCCACTCCGCGGGCCTTGTTGGGGGTATTCAGGCTAATATAGCAAACCCTGTAGATTTCCTGCTGAAAAATACTGATATGGGACTCAATGTTATTTCTAGTGCAGCTTCTGTAGGGATTAAAAACTTAATAAATTTGGGAAGCTCGTGCATGTATCCGAGAGCGGCCAATAATCCATTAAGTGAAAGTTTGATATTGCAAGGTGAGCTAGAGCCTACTAATGAAGGTTACGCATTAGCAAAAATAGTTGCAACTAGGCTGTGTGAATATATTGCTCGAGAGGACTCTACTAAAAACTATAAAACACTAATCCCGTGCAACCTTTATGGCCGTCATGATAAGTATGGCAAAACTAATTCGCACCTTATTCCAGCGGTAATTCGAAAAATTCATGAGGCTAAGGTGGCAGGAGACGAAACTGTCACCATATGGGGTGATGGTTCTGCCAGGCGAGAATTTATGAATGCTGCAGACTTGTCAGACTTTATCTATTTTGTAATGGATCAGTTAGAGAAAATTCCTCAAAACCTAAATGTTGGTTTGGGAAATGATTGCTCTATAGAAGAGTATTATCGCACAGTAGCTTCTGTTGTTGGCTTTGAAGGTGGTTTCGAACACGATCTAAATAAGCCTGTTGGGATGCGCCAGAAATTAGTGGATATTAGTCAGCTAGAGAGCATTGGATGGACACATAAGATTAAGCTCATCGATGGAATTAAACAAGCATACGAATTTTATAAAGAAGATATAAAAAATGAAATATAAGTTAGCGTCAAGCACATGGGACCATAGTGAGATAGAGGCGATTCAGGAAGTAATAGCAGCCGATATGTACTCTATGGGTGAAAAAGTCCGTGAATATGAGGTTGATTTCACTAAATATATACACAGTAAATACGCTGTGATGACAAGCTCTGGATCTACAGCTAACTTACTGATGATCGCTGCGATGTTTTACACTAAGGATGAAACTCGACGCTTGAAACGCGGTGATGAGATAATAGTGCCAGCGGTTTCTTGGTCGACAACTTACTTTCCTTTGCAACAATACGGTTTGAGAGTTAAGTTTGTAGATATAGATCGTGATACTTTAAATATTGATTTGGTAAAGCTTAAGGATGCGATTACTAACAAAACAAAGGCTATTCTGGCTGTAAATCTTCTTGGCAATCCTAATGATTTTGATGTGATACGGGCTCTAATTGGGGACCGAAAAATTACTCTCTTAGAGGATAATTGTGAGTCTCTTGGGGCAATATTTGGAGGAAAGCAAGCTGGAACATTTGGTTTAATGGGTACATTTAGTTCATTTTTTAGTCATCATATTGCAACGATGGAGGGCGGCTGCGTAGTGACCGACGACGAAGAGTTATATCACATCTTGCTCTCTATGCGCGCTCACGGCTGGACACGAAATTTACCTAAGGAAAATTTGGTCTCGGGCACTAAGAGTGACGATCCATTTGAAGAGTCCTTTAAGTTTGTATTGCCTGGATATAACGTAAGGCCGCTCGAAATGAGTGGCGCTATCGGAATTGAGCAGTTAAAAAAGCTGCCTAGTTTCATTGATATGCGTGTAGCTAACGCTGAGTTTTTTGTAGAACTCTTTCTAGATCATCCTTATATTGATATTCAAAAAGAAGTTGGTGACAGTAGTTGGTTTGGATTTGCTTTAATTTTAAAAGAAAATAGTCCGATCAACCGAAGAGAGTTAGTGAGCGTATTGGCTGCGCATGAAATCGAATGCAGGCCTATTGTTACCGGTAATTTTTTGAAGAATGTAGAGGTTTTAGAGTACTTTGATTATGAAGTCTCTGGATTAATAGAAGATTCTGAATATATTGATAAAAATGGTCTTTTTGTAGGTAACCAGCAAGTTGATATTATCGAGAATATCCGATATTTATTTGAAGTTATTAATGATGCTTTTCACCAAAAACTCGGATTATTAGACAGGTAGTTTATTGATGATTTCAATTATAACTGCAAGAGGGATGTAATTTTCCCAGCTCGAACAAGATACCTGTTTAAATGCAGCGGAAAAAAACGGTGTCTTTTTAGCGTATAAATAGTGTTGATAAGGTCTCTAGATATGTTAATTGAGTGGATCCGAGCCTTCCTACTTTTAGAGCCTCTAAAATTAAGCCCGGGCAATAGGTTGGCATCATTGCTGCTTGATATTCAAGGAGAATTTACTCAACAGCCAATCATGCCACTAAAAATATTTTAGAGTTCGATATCGGAAAGGTAAACAACTGTAGCTTGAGTTGCTATTGGTTTGGGGAAGCGAGGATAAATGATTTACCTCGCCCAAATAGTCCCCCTGGCAGTTTCTTTTTATCGTCGATTACGGCGCAAGATATTGTGTTTCTTGTTACTGCCGCAGTCGTGGCTACAATCAAGGCAGGGCCAAAAAAATGGAGAAGAGTGCAGGTCAACTGTTTTAGGTAATTTCCTAGAGGCTAGCGAGGTTGTAAATCTCATCACTATTCTGATTGTGATTCAGTGCCTAATGTTACGTTAAATGAATTGTGCGGGTTAATTTCGGGCAATTATTAAGTTTATCTCGAAAAAAGGTTAATAACAGATGTGTGGTTTTTTTATCTCAAATAGTAAAGAAATGGACTCGTTCTCTGAAATCGCGCTCGAGAAGCGATTGCGATTTCGTGGTCCAGATGGATCATCTGGGTTAATATTTCAAAATGGCTGGGCTTCTTACCATTCAAGACTATCAATTGTTGACTTGACATCAGGGGTAAATCAGCCGGTAATCAATGGTGACCAAAGTCAGTTGGTTTTTAATGGCGAGATACTCAATTTTGTAGAGCTTGGGTACAAGTATTTCGGCAAATCATACCAAAGTGATACTTTTCTCCTAAACGATCTAATTGTTAGTGATAACCTAAATTTAGAGGAGCTGGATGGTTTTTTTGCATTCGTTTTTATTGACCCCGAAGGGGAGGTCAAATATGCATGTCGAGATAAATTTGGGGTCAAGCCTCTCTTCTATTATAAAGATGAGGATAGTGTTTCATTTTCCTCAGAGCCAAGTATTCTAAAAGATTTTTTTTCGACTAAGACTAACCCAATTGCGGTAGAAGAATATAGAGCTTTTAGGGCCCCTATTTTTGCTGGATCCTATTTCGAAGGAATTAGACAAGTCGAGCCGGGAACTTGCTACGTTACAGGTGAATACTTTAGTGCAGAAAAAGAGCTATATTCCAAAGGCTCTGTAACTTATCGTGAGGATTGGTTAGGGGTAGCCATTGGAAAAGGCGTCTCGAGTCGCTGTATTGCAGATGCCCCGATTGGCTTGCTGCTTAGTAAAGGTGTTGACAGTAATCTTATTAGGTTTTCAGGAGACTTTAGCAAGCTTTATACAGTTGGGTTCGATGGTGATGCCGATATTGAATATTTGTCTGGTTCCAATATACCCAATTTGACGGTTTTGAGAGTTGATGAAGAGGAATTTCGAGTTGCTTTTGAATACCTTCTTGACTTGAGGCAGGAGCCTATGTCGGTTCCAAATGAAGTATTACTCTATTTAATCGCTCGTGAAGCAAAAAAGGATGGGGTAAAGGTACTTCTTTCTGGGGAGGGTGCTGACGAATTTTTCGGAGGATACGACCGGATATTTACCTGGGCATCAGAGACAATTGAGTTTGATTTAGATAGATTTTTGGATCTGTATTCATATGAGCCTATTTCAAAAGAAAGTGATTCATATCAGTATATAAAGCGGATCTTCGAAGACTGTAGTATCTCTGATCCATTTGAGCTGGTTCGTTGGTTTTTTATAAGATTTCATATGCCAGTGCTTTTCCGGCGGTTAGATTTTGCTTTGATGGCTGCTGGTGTTGAGGGTAGGGAACCTTTAGCCAACTATCATATTTTTGAGGTTTGCAAAAGATTAGTGCCCGAAGATTTGATGATTAACGGTCTTGGAAAAAAGCCATTAAGAGAGCTACTTGCTCACTACATGGGTAATGAATTTGCTTTTGAAAGCAAGGTCGGATTCCCGGTAGATTTGTCTAAAATTTTTGATAATCCCGAAAAAAAGAGTTCATATGAGCTATGGTTTTCAAAGAATCTTGAGGTGTTGTGATGGTAATTGGTTATACGACTGGTGTGTTTGACCTATTTCATATAGGTCATGTGAACATGCTTAGAAGCGCAAAATCATTGTGCGATCGGTTGATTGTAGGAGTGACTTCCGACGAATTGGTTTTATATAAGAACAAAAGTCCAGTTATATGTTTTGAAGAGCGAATCGAAATTGTAAGAGCCTGCAGATACGTAGACATTGCAGTTCCTCAGTTAACTATGGATAAGGTCGACGCACACCAACGCTATAAATTTAACACTATGTTTGTAGGCGATGATTGGTACAAGTCAAAAAAATGGACTGGTATTGAAGAAAATTTGACAAATAAGGGTGTTAGGATAATCTATTTTCCTTATACAAAGTCAACTTCTTCTACACTAATAAATAAAACCTTAGAAGACCTGCGAGGATAAAGTTAGCCCTCCTAGCAGCGACTCCTGAGAGAGGAACCACGATTATTGGTTGATTGGCCTATGTTATAGATGTTGATCCAGTTCCTGGCAGAGTCCAATGACTTATATTAACAACTTTGATCCTTTGAATAGGATTTCACTGAGAACTTAGAGGAATGATATGAATAAAATCGGAATAATTGGCTTAGGATATGTTGGATTGCCGTTAGCTGTGGAGTTTAGTAAAAAATACAACACCATCGGATTTGATATAGACTTATCCAGAATTAACGATTTGCAAGATGGCATTGATAAAACATTGGAGTGCAGTAGAGACGAAATCATATCACGCCGCGATCTTAAGTTTACATCCAACGAACAAGATCTTTGTGACGTAAATGTTTATATAGTGACGGTTCCCACCCCAGTAGATTCCCATAACCAACCAGATCTGACTTCTTTAGAAAAAGCTAGCCAGATGGTGGCGAAATATTTGTCAAAAGACGATTTGGTAATATACGAATCTACTGTCTATCCGGGTGCCACAGAAGAGGTATGTGTTCCAATTTTAGAGGATATTTCAGGCTTGAAGTTGAATAATGGTTTTTATGTAGGTTATTCTCCTGAAAGAATTAATCCAGGAGATAAGGTTCACACACTTACTAAAATTCGAAAGGTAACAAGTGGCTCAAATAAAGATTCGTCTATTCGAGTTGATAAGCTTTACAAAAGTATTATTTCAGCGGGCACATACAGCGCAAGTTCCATTAAAGTTGCCGAGGCCGCGAAGGTGATCGAGAACACCCAGAGAGATATAAATATTGCCTTGGTAAATGAATTAGCCATTATCTTTAACAAGCTAAAGATCGATACGAGTGAAGTTCTCGAAGCCGCAGGAACAAAGTGGAATTTCCTACCATTCGTGCCTGGGCTTGTTGGGGGACACTGTATTGGGGTAGATCCCTATTATCTAACCCACAAGGCTCAAAGCATAAATTATCAGCCCGAGGTTATTCTTGCAGGAAGGAGATTAAACGATGGAATGGGGAGGTATGTTGCTTCTTCTCTGATTCGTGAGATGTTAAAGAAAGATATTACTGTCAACAGGTCTTCAGTTCTGGTTATGGGCTTCACTTTCAAAGAAAATTGCCCTGATATTAGAAATACGAGGGTGATCGATATAGTAAATGAGCTTTCAGAGTATAATATTAGTGTTGATGTATATGATCCTCTTTGCAGAGCGGAAGAGGTTAAGGAACACTATAATTTAGATATAATTCGAAACGTGAATGATGCTAAGTATGATGGAGTGATATTAGCGGTTCCACACGCTGCCTTTGTGTGTGATGGTGCGACTCACATCAGGCGCTTTTGCAAGAAAAATTCGATAATTTATGATCTCAAATCAGCACTCAGTAAAGATGAATCAGACTTAAGATTATAGGATTAATTACATTATGAAATTCCAAGAGTTAACGGAACAGCTTAAACATACACAGCACAGTTGGTTGATCACTGGAGTAGCAGGATTCATTGGGTCAAACTTATTAGAGTTTTTATTAAAGAATAACCAATTAGTTTTAGGCGTCGATAACTTCTCTACTGGGTATCAGCACAATTTGGATCATGTTGAAAAGGGGGTGGGGAGTAAAAATTGGGCTAATTTTGAATTCAAAGAAGGTGATATTAGAGATTCTGAGTTATTAAAACCATACATTTCTGGGGAAACATATGTATTACACCAGGCTGCACTTGGATCTGTTCCGCGATCAATTAACGATCCATTGACGACAAATTCTGTAAATGTAGACGGGTTTCTAAACGTTTTAAAAGCCTGTTCTGACGCAAAGGCTAAGGCTTTTGTCTATGCCGCTTCAAGCTCTACCTACGGAGATCATCCCGACTTACCGAAAAAAGAAGACGTCACAGGGAATCCTCTGTCTCCGTACGCGGTGTCTAAATTAGTAAATGAATTATATGCTGATGTTTTCTATCGATGCTATGGGTTTGGCAGTGTTGGATTAAGATATTTTAATGTGTTTGGGAAGCGACAAAATCCTTCCGGTGCATACGCTGCGGTAATTCCACTTTGGATTAATAGTGCGATTAAGGGCGAAAATATCTATATAAATGGCGATGGTACAACATCTCGGGATTTCTGTTTCATTGAAAACGTCATTCAGGCGAATATTCTCGCTGCTATGCGCCCTAAAACTGGGTCGACAGTCTACAATGTGGCTTTTGGTGAACAGACAAGTCTGCTACGGTTGGCCAATTTGGTTTCCCAAATAGTGGACAATAAAAACACAACTATCGAATTTCGTGACTTTAGGGCCGGCGATGTAAAACATTCTCTTGCCGAGATCACAAAGATCAAAGCTGAACTGCACTATAAACCGGAATATTCAATGTTGTCAGGATTAAATGAGACAATAGAGTGGTATCAGAGTGAACTATAATGATTTCGTGCTAGCTTCATCTCGTGACGATAAGCTGGCCAATGACAGAACCCACTTTTTTTCATCATTAGTTTCTAATCAAGTCGCCTTCTTATTGTTTAAATTTGGTCTAACGCCAAATATGGCCACTTTTTTATTTCTTGTTGTCGGGATATGCTCCGGGCTATCACTAATTTACGAGAATTACATACTATCCTACTTGCTATGGAGGTTGCATATAATAGTCGACATGGCAGATGGAATTATGGCTCGCGCAATGTCTAAATTTTCTAAATCTGCAATGGGTTTTGACAGAAGCAATCATATAATTATCAATTTACTATTTTTAATTGGTGCGGCTGGAAATGTCACCGATGCTGTTCAATATGCCCTTATCTGTCCATTTCTGCTATCTTATTTGTTTTCGCGTAATTATTTCGAGAAGAAGCAAAAGACATTTGATTTCTCTTATAAAAAAATAATTATTAAAAATATTGTCGGGCTTGAGGGCTTTGTCTTTTTTTGCACTATTGGTCGCTTGGCGTTCAACGTACCAAACACAGAAATCTTTATATTGACATACGGACTATTCTTTATGATACTTTTTCTGTTGAAGCTACATGTTTCCCGACGTTTGCCCTAATGTTAAGAATACTCCGCATAGGGTCGACACCCAGCTCAGAAAGTCCAGGAGCGGGGCAAGCGGTTTTGAAGCTATCCGATAACTCTCATTTCAAAACTGATCTTGTCACATACCAGCCCCCTATCGATGTTTGCGAGAGTACTAACGCAAGTATACATGTAGTCTCATTTGATAACCCTGTCAGGCCAAAGTCGGGGGGGCGTTTCTTACTCACGCAGAAGATGGCAGTGAGGGTTATCTTATTGCTAAAATTCTCTGTTACGGTGATCCATTTATTTAGAAAAAAAAGTTTTGATATTATCCATGTCCACTCTCCCATGCATTATTTAGTTTGCCTATATTTTAAGTTCTTTTGTGGGTGTAAAACGGTGCTTACTATCCATGGGTCCGAGATAAATCTTTTTGCGAAATATAATTTCTTAAAGTATTTGCTATTCGTCTATGACAGAGTTCTTGTTGTTTCTCATGAACAGCTTAATATTTTAGAAGAGTTAATTGGGGAAAAAGTTAGTTTTATTCCTAATGCAGTGGATTCAATCTACTTTGATTATCCATCTGAAGTATTGCTTTCTAACAATTGTCCTGGAATGCGAGAAAAATTGAAGATCGTGACCGTGGGCAGCCTCAGATGGCAAAAAAACCACTCATTGCTTATTGAATCTATAGCATTATCTAGATATCGACATTTGATTAAGCTCACTCATATTGGAGCGGGGCCCGATCAGGATAAGTTGCGTGAACTGGCAATAGAAAGGAATGTGGACGTGCATTTTAAGGGTACGTTAAATAAATTAGACATTATTCGGGCCTTAGACGAATCACACGTATTTGTCCTTACCTCAGTGGTAGAAGGCGCCCCGAAGGCTCTGATCGAGGCAATGTCTCGGGGTTTATACTGCATCACAACACCAGTTGGCGAATGTTCTTCAATTTTGGGTCCTATTGGGCACTGTTTGCAGGACTTTAAACCAGAGACGTTGGCCGCTCAAATTGATTATATCTATGACAACCCCTTAGACCTTGGCTGCAACGACATAAAGACGCAAGCAAAAGCGTATACTTGGGAGCGTTATCTTGATGTGCACGTAAGGCTTTATGCTGGCCTGGTTTTAGCGACCTCTTCAAAAAATTAGGAATCATTTACTCAACGGACTCGTACTCCAAGAAAGTAGCCGAAAAATAAGAGGTATTCTTAATGAAATATGTTTTAGAGCCAATAAAATTTACAGTGATTTCGGCTTCCAACAACAATGTCGACGGAGTCCGTAAGCTATATACTTCACTTCAGAGTCAGTCTTATAACAATTGGGAATGGATCGTGCATGACAATGCTTCAGAGGACGGGACCGTTGAGTTTCTGTCAAATCTTTCTGATGACAGACTTCAATTCAGTAGTTTCAAGGATGACGGAATATATCAAGCATTCAATATTTGTCTTGAAAGGGCAACAGGACACAAGGTTATTTTTCTTGGTGTAGATGATTTTTTGTTCGATGAAAGGGTCTTTGATAATGTAGTGCGGTCGGTGAACTTTCGTGATAAAGACTTTGTTTATGGAGCGCTTATAAATTATTCAGAAGAGAACGATCGCTACATAGCGGTAAATGATTTTTCGCCGGTGCATTTTAATGATTATCCAGGTCACGCATTTCCTCCGTTGCCGTCTCTGTTTGTTGATGCGTCAGTCTTCAAGCAATACAGGTTCGACGAAAATAATTTCGCCCATTCAGATCTATTGTTTTTTTATGAAAATCTTAATGATTATGATGCGCTCACTAGACTCAATGTTATCGTTTCTTGTATGGGAGATCGGGGTGTTACGTCCGATAAAAAGTCAAGATCGAAAAGAATAAGAGAGAAGTATAAAATTTTTCTAGAAGTTTCATCAAATAAAAATATACAGGCCATATTCGGTTATTTTCCAATATATACACGATTAAAAATTCGGCTAAGATACTGGTTAATTTAAAATGAAGATTCTATTTGTTACGTCGAGCTACCAAGGTGGCGGTGCCGAAGCTGTTGTGCAGACTCTTTGGGAACATGCTCAACAGAAATGCGATGTTCACTGGGCTGTATTAAGGGGTGGTCAAGTCGCTACTACTCAATCGCCAGAATCTCTACATATCATTAATTCGACACGAACTATTTTTTCTTTTTTTAAAATTCTCAAGTTACTTCAGAAGCATAATTTCGATTATGTTGTTAGCAACTTAATGTATGTTAACATTTTGATGAGTATTGTTTGCGTAATCTCTAAAACAAAATTAATCTGTGTCGAACATAATGTTATTTATGTGCCTTTTTTAAAAACATATACCAAAGGTCGCATGCAGAGGTTTCTTGCCATGATGACTTATCGTTTGGCTGGTAAGGTTGTTGCTGTTTCGGAGGGGGTAAAACACGACCTAGTCCAACACCTAAATATTCCGCGGTCCTCCGTTGAAGTTATTCATAATCCTGTGAAGTTGTCAAAAAGTATATACCAAAACACTTCTAAGTCTGGTATTGGCTATATTGGTAGTCATAGCGCCCAAAAAAATGTGCTGTTTCTTATCAAAAGTTATTGCGACTATCATCGTGCTCACGACAATCCCGAGAAATTATTTATCGCAGGAAATGTAGATGCGAAAACTTTAGGTGTCTATCTCCGTATTATTAATAAGTTAAATCCCACCGCGCGCGAAGATATTGTATTCTCAGGATATGTCGACCGCAGTAGCTTTTACTTTGCGAGAAAGGTCATAGTTGTTCCAAGTTATTGGGAAGGTTTTTGTAATGTGGTTGCGGAATCGATTTTGCACAAAACGCCCGTAATTTCAACCGATTGTCATTCAGGCCCAAGGGATATCGTAAACCTATTCGGTGTCGGAGCGTTAATTGAAATTGATAATTCGAGCCAGTTAATCGATTGTCTTGTCAGATCGCTTGGTAACGAACAGCTCATTTATACCGGAGATAATCTACTTTCTCCAGAAAATGTATGGAGTAAGTACTATCAACTTTTCAAAGTCTGATTCAACCGTATATGCTATTTTTGGACTGATGATTTGCAGTGCCCCATTTTATTGGCTGCAGTTGTATGGTGGGAATACAGTCTATTACTTTTTGATAGGAGCGCTTTTAGCCTGTACGGGGGTACTTGTTTTACTAGATTATTCTCATTTTCGATTGTCCATCGTATATTTGTTGCTCTTCTTATTAATGCTTTTAGGATTTTGCATTATTGCTTTTGCTCATGGAAATGGCGGGCTAGAGTCTGAGATGCTAAGGTACAACGCTGGTTTTTTAGTCAAATGTTCAATGGTTCTTATTCTAATTTCTTCAGATCGGAAATATTTGTTTGCGAATTTGTATGTTAAGTTATCAGTCATTCTTAGTATTTTAGTTCTGGTTACATTAATGATGGTTTTATTGGGTTTCTGGCCATTTGAGTATTACCATCAACCTCTGCCAAACAAATATGTATATAATTTTATAACTACATTTTCGTCCTCCGTTCGTGTTTTTGGTAGTGTCGAGTATCCAAGGATGTCATCGTTCCTTGATGAACCAGGATCCTTTTCTTTTATGCTTGCGATTGCAATATTAATCAATAATAGATTCACAAGGTTAAAACATGCCGAAATCATACTTATAACGACTGGTTTGTTAACATTTTCGCTAGCATTTTTTATTTTTACATTTCTCTATATCTTCTTTAAAGATAGTAAACGATCTCATGTTGCTTTTTATTATGTAACGATTGCAGTGGTGACTACTTTTTTATATGTAGTCTCTGATATGTTCGCAAGCTTATTAGATCAGATTTTATTCAGGATGACTTGGGACGATGATAAAGGAAGTATTGGTGGAGATAATAGATTCATATCGGCTCAATTTCCTAAAGATATGATTTTTGGTGATGGATTAATAGGTGGAAGGGATTCGATAATAGGTGAAGTTAATAACATTGGTGTATTTGGTTTGCTGATTTCATATACTCCCCTTTATGTGATCGCCTTTCGAAGCTTAATCTATCGAGAATTGGCTCGTGATGCTGCTTTTCTTGTCTGTGTTTTCGCACTTCTCTTGCAGCGTCCTGCTCTAGAAAAATTATATGTATTCCTTCCCCTATATTACTATATGCACGCAATGTCTTATGGCTATCGTAAAACTTAACGGCCTCAAGTTACAATATATTCTATCTTCGCTCCTGGTAGCGGCAGCTCCGTTCGTATTGATACCATTATTGAAGTCCTCATTTTCTGAAACAGAAATGATCTTATATTTATCGATAAACACTATTGTCTCAATTTTTGTCGTTTTCGATTTTGGTTTGGGTATAAAGATAATTTCATTATTGAGTAATAACAAGTTCCGAGATATGAACGGGTTATTTGCAATCCATGCTTTCTATCAAATCTTGAGCCTAAGTGTTGGGGTCATTTTATTTGGGTTTTCGGAGTACATTCTTCGCTATATTTCTGGAAATATAGATCACCTTGGTTCATTTCGAATTCTGTTGCTGTGTATTCCCGTCAGGATTTATTTGATTTATTTAAAAAATGTCTCGCTGGGGATTGGTGACTACAATCAATATAATATACTCTCACTGGTGGGAGCTCTAGGAAAGCTAGCTTGCGGGTATTTCACACTTCAAGGATTTCTGAATTTTGAGTCGTTTGCTGTTCTATTCATTTTGACGCAATTTATTGAGGTGTTCTATGCTTTGAAGATTACAGAATACCTCAAAGTTAATGTCTCACGCTCATTAATCTTCGATCTGTTGAGGCAACACAAGGTTATTTTTTCCGTTTCAATCGTTTCCATTATTTCTCAGTATGCTGATCGTTTGACGGTTCCAGCTATTCTGGATCCTCATGATTTAGAAAATTTCCTGCTAGCGATTTCGTTTGCAAATGTTATTTTTTTGGCTTTGAATCCGATTAATCAGCTCTTCAACGTGGATGTCGCTGAAGATATTGAGAAGGCTGATGAGATTATAAAAAAATACTTGTTTATTCTCAGTGCTTTTTATGTTTTTGGGGTAGTCCTCTTTCTGTTGATGGCAGACTTTATCCTGATCTATTGGTTTAATTCAAATGATAAATCGGTAGTCGATATGATGTTTGTAATTATTTCTAGTAACCTAATCTTTCATATGTATGGCCTGTTTTATTTTTATTGCTATCACTGCAAATTAAGAGTTGCGGACTTCTTGGTTTTTAATTCAATCACAGCGGTTTTGTTTTTTGTGGGAGTTGAAGCTGCATTTAAAACCTTTGGTATTTTTGGCATCACATTTTTAATTTTTTTCCTCAATTCGAGTAAGCTGCTGGTGCATTCTTTCCTGGCTCTTAAGAAGCTTACATTTTATTTTAGTCTCTACTTTTTAATGGTATGTGGTGGTTTTTTATGGGTATTTTGAATAAAGATGTGGCGTTGTTATTGTCCAAGTTCCCAAGGGGTACTGATATCGGTGATGTTCTCACAATAGGGCGTCTTAATAATAGAATTGATAAAGGTTTCATGAAGCGCATTGGCGTCAGCCATCAAAAGTATTGGTATTTTGATGAACTGATCTCAGAGATATGGTCTGCTAATGTTGTTGATGCAATTGATATTAGTGATTACCAACATAGTTCAATCGTGCATGACTTAGGGGTCCCAGTTGATAAGTCGCTTATCGGGAAGTATGACTTGATAATAGAAGGAGGCACTCTTGAGCACATTTTTGATTTTCCGGTTGCTCTAACCAACTTAGTTAAAATGCTCAAGCCGGGAGGTACGCTATTTCTGAGTACCATGGCGAATAATCATTGTGGTCATGGATTCTATCAATTTAGCCCTGAGCTTTTTTTTACAGTTTTTAGTGGAGAGTCATTTGCCAATCTTTCAGTATATCTTGGGCCATCTTACTTTCCTGGTCCAGAGTTATTCCAGAGGTCGTCGATTTATGAAGTTGAGTCTCCCCAAGATATAGGAGGTAGAGTGGGTTTGCGGTCTAGCTCGCCAGTGACTATAAATGTCTTGGTTGAGAGGACTGAGAAGCCGTTTAGTCGGTTTGAATATGTGGTGCAATCTGATTATAAAGCTGCTCACAAATCAGAATATAGGAACAGTAATTTTTTGGCTAAAAGTGCCTTGAGGCTGTTTTTGAGGGGCTTAAGGCAAATATTCCGATATAGTTTGTCTAACCGGGAGTTCTATAAAGAAATCAAACTCGTGGACTTGTTAAATGAAAATAATAATCGCATATAACACGTTTCATTACGTGCTTCTCTTTAGGTTAAACTTAATAGATAGTTTGATAATGAGTGGCCATGACGTCTGGATAATGGCACCGAGCGACCGTTATTATTCAGTCCTCAAAGACCGAGGTTATAAACTCATTAAGAGTGATATTGGAACCTCGGGCAGATTATTTTCGAAAATAATGGGGATAGTCCAGGCAGGTATGGTTCTGTATCGTTTTAAACCCGACATAGTGCTTTCTTTTACTATTTATCCCAATTTTATTTTTTCACTTTTTAGGTGTTTTTTTAAATTCAGGCTTATTACTAATATAACTGGGCTTGGGTCATTTGTTTTGGACAAACGCAAAGGTTTTTTGACAGTACTGATATATAAAAGCATTTTTATTAGATCACATCATATTCTATTTCAAAATCATTATGATTTGGAATACTTTTCCGGTACTCAACTCTTGCGCGCGGGGAATCATTCGGTTATCCCCGGGTCCGGAATCGATTTATCTGGTTACTCAAAAAGTTATGATGTACCTTCTGAGCTTAAGTTCGCATTTATTGGTCGCTTTATAGTTGACAAAGGATTAGTGGAATTTTTTGATGCGGTTTCTTATCTACGCGATTTGGGGTATTGTTTTAAATATGAAATATACGGTGGGTTTTCCACCTCTAATTCACATGCTTTATCAAAAAATTATGTGGAGAAAATGTGTGATGCTTTAAATATCCAATTAAAAGGTTTTGTTGAGGAAAGAGAAGATATTTACAAAGGTTTATCAGCCATTATTTTACCCTCTTACAGAGAGGGCACTTCAAAGGTTCTTTTGGAAGCTTGCGCCTCTTATATACCTTGTTTAACGACTGATGTGCCTGGTTGCAACAACGTTATTCTCGATGGTTTCAATGGTTTCCTTTGTAAACCTAAAGACCATCGGTCACTTGCGGAGATTATTATAAAATTTTCAGAGCTGGCACCATCTTGTAGGGAAAGGCTTGCAGAAAATGCTAGATTGCATGTGGAAAAGAATTTTTCAGAAAAAATTGTGATTGACAAATACTCGGAGCTAGTCAAATAAATGCTTATAGGGGAGGTTTTATGAAGGTACTCGGTATAATTGGTGGTTGTGGTTTTGTAGGGTCGCGCCTTGCTCAACGATTACATAATTCCGGTCGCCGGTTTAATATCTATGATCGAGAAGTATCTGATGGTGATTTCGTTTCGCACTGGGTTAATGTTGAACGGTCAAGTAGCTTAGATATTATTTCTGAATGCGACGTAATAATTAATCTGGCAGCTGAACATAGAGATGATATTCTTCCTCTAAGCCGTTACGATGATGTAAATATTCAAGGTGCTATTAATGTTTGCAACTCCGCACGAAAACATGGAATTAAGAAAATTATTTTTACAAGTTCAGTTGCTATTTATGGCTTCGCTCCAAATGATACGAGTGAAACTGGGGAGCCAAATTATTTTAATGATTATGGTCGAACTAAATACTTGGCTGAACAGGTTTACAAGGCTTGGCAATCGGAAGATCCGGAAAGTCGAACCCTGCTTATTGTGAGACCAACAGTCATATTTGGTGAGGGCAATAGAGGTAATGTCTATAACTTACTTAGACAAATCGCTTCTCGCAGATTTTTGATGTTTGGTAATGGAACGAACAGAAAATCAATGGCTTACGTTGAAAACGTGGTGGCTTTTATTGAGTACAGTTTGTCGTTTAAGCCAGGCTTACATATTTATAATTATATTGATAAGCCTGATTTTGATATGAATACATTGATTTCTGGTACGAGAAAGACCCTGTTTGGCAAGACTAATGTTGGATTAAGGCTACCTGGATTTATTGGTTTAGCCTTAGGCTATGTTGCTGACTTGGCGGCAGTGATAATTCGTAAGCCTCTACCCGTAAGCAGTATTCGTGTTAAAAAGTTCATGGGGACTACTCAGTTTGCATCGTCTGTCAGTGATACTGGCTTTGTTGCGCCCGTAAGTCTTAAAGAGGGTTTGGCACGAACACTTCGTTATGAGTTTATGGAAGATAACTCAGATAAACGTACTTTTGAAACTGAGTAGCAAGTTTAATAAATCCAATTTCGTAAATATTTCATGGCAGTCGAGTCCGTCTGCCATCCCCCTCTGAGCATAATCTTCTCCAATGGCTCACCTTGCTCCAACAAATCTAGTGCTGCTCCTACTCTAAATGAATGACCACTCAGTGGTTGTCGGTTTGATACAGTTTTTAATCCTTGCTGTAGTTTCTTTAGGATGGTGCTGATACTTGCTGGATTTAGGTTATTTCCTATATGACCATGTCGGTTGATGGATCTTAGGATATAGCCTTGTATTCCTACTAAGCCTTTCCATTGTTCTAATAAGTTTATCAGTTCTTCGCTGATAGTTAGCACTTTACCTGCACCATATTGATCAGTTTTGGAGAAGTTTAGGTTGATTATAGGTTTGCCGTTGGGTGCAGAATCTATATCCTCAAACTTAAAAGCGCAGAGCTCTGATCGGCGTCGCATTGTTTCGTAGCCGAGTCTTAGGAGGACTTGATTTCTTAAACCCCTGACGCTGTTATCGCAGTTGCTAAGTAGCTGGTTCAGTAGTGGTTTGGTTAGGGGGGTAGCCTGCTGTTGTGCTCGACCAATTTTGCGATGCATTCTTTTTATGGCCAATATAACCTCTGGCTGGTTGGTGGGGTCATGGTGTTTGGAAAGCTTTAGTACCGTGCCCAAGCT
>TARA_B110001450_G_scaffold62278_2_pt1 | contig 18725 bp, 14 predicted proteins | sample TARA_B110001450 | Tara Oceans TARA_B110001450 (sample SAMEA4396538) | marine metagenome | biome: Polar Biome; feature: [SRF] surface water layer (ENVO:00010504); material: water (ENVO:00002006), including particulate matter (ENVO:01000060) such as... | depth 5 m | reverse complement strand
CCGTCGCCGACGGTATCGTGACCGTAGGTGGCGCTAAAGTCACCACTGCAGACGTACAAGCAAGCAACGGTGTCATCCACGTGATCGATACCGTGCTCATGCCACCTGTTGCAGGGCCAACCATGGACATTCCAGCAACCGCCCAATCCACTGGTGTACACACCGCTCTTGTTGCAGCGCTCACCCAAGCCGGTCTTGTTGAAACCCTCCAAGGCGAAGGCCCGTTCACGGTCTTTGCTCCAACCGACCAAGCGTTCGCCGATGCAGGCATTGATCTTGCCTCGTTCGACACACCGGAAGAAAACGCTACATTGGCGGACATCTTGTTGTATCACGTCTATTCGGGCGCAGTGGCATCATCCAGCGTGACTGACGGCCTTGCCGTGACCATGGTAAACGGCGACAAAGCCACCTTTGCAGTTGGCACAGACGGCGCAGTGAGCGTTGGCGGCGCAACCGTAACAGGGGCAGATGTCGGAACCACAAACGGTGTCATCCACGTCATCGATGCGGTCCTAATGCCGCCACCTGGTGACATTTGCTACAACATGGTGTCTCACTCCATCGTAGCAGGTGCAACCAACGCTGAGTGCAACTCTTACATGTACCTCGAAAACTTCACCATGATGGGCCAAACCATCACGGGTTGTTACAACTCCGTGACCCACGCAGTTTCTGACATCAGCGCGGCTGAATGCGGTGCTTACATGTGGACTCCGGCAGTGAACCTCGCAACGACCGCAGGCGCAACCACCATCCACACCTCACTCGTTGCTGCACTGACCTCAGCCAATTTGGTTGCAACCCTCAGCGGCACGGATGACTACACTGTTTTCGCACCAACTGACGCAGCGTTTGAAGCAGCAGGAATCGATCTCGATGCTTTTGACACCGAGGAAGAAATCGCAGCGCTCGCCAACATTCTTCTCTACCACGTCGTTGCAGGAACCACCCTTTCCTCAGACCTCGTTGAAGGCATGACCACTGTTGTTGCTGCAAACGGCGACGACCTCATGATTCACGTCACGGGCTCTTCTGTGATGGTTGGCGAACAAATGGCCAACGTTACGCTCGCTGACGTCCCAGCATCGAACGGCGTGATTCACGTCATCGATCAAGTCTTGTTGCCACCTGCAGATGAGCCGGTGCTCGAAGAGTGTGACGCCACCGTCGGTATCGCTCCAAGCGGTCTGAAATTCTCCCCAGCAACCGTGACCATTGCCGCCGGCGACACCGTCTGCTGGCAATGGACCGACTCGAGCATGGCGCACAACGTGCGTCAAGTGGATGGCGATTCGTCGACCACCTACACTCAAGACGGAATCACATCAGGAGCAGCTCTCACCACCGTTGACTTCCGCTACACCTTCACTGAAGACGCTACCACCTTCTACTATGCATGCGAGCCTCACATGGCCTCCGGCATGTACGGCAAGGTAATCGTCGGTGCAGGAGCAACCGTTGTTGAAGATACACCAACGCCAGTTGACAACGACATGGACAGTGAAGACACACCAGGATTCATGGCAACGACCCTCGTCGTCGCCTTGCTAGGTGCAGTTCTTATCAGCCAGCGCCGTCACGAGGAATGAACCGGTATGAATGTGAAGAGAGCCGCTGCCATAGCAACTTGCGTTGTGGTCGCTCTCGCCGCAGGCTGGACCTTTCTGGTCATCAACTACGAATCGGACCTTGGAACAAACAACACCATCATCGTGAGCGATGCGGGGCAAAATGCCTCCGCCTCAACCGATGATCCACTTGTTGTTCTGAGGTTCGATGAAGGCGCTGAGAACCTTTCTTGGGCCTCCATGCAGATGTCATTGTTGACTGAGAACGGGTCCTACACCTGTTCATTCGGTAGCCAATCCACCGAAGGAGGTGCTCCGACGAAGGTGAAAGCCTCGCTCGGAGCAGATGGGGCAACGTTCACCACCATCATCGATGCGACAGATGAAACAACCTTCACCCACCTCGATCTTCCCGGACAAAAAGAAAGCGATGAAGGAAACTTCACACTTCGCTTCTCGAAAACAGATGCCTTCTTCGCAGATGGAGTCAGATGGGCCCTGGTGGAGGAAACTGATTTCCAAGGCCTCACACAGTATCCTTCTGAAGATTTGTCCAACCAAACCGAAGAGCGCCTCGAATGGTACACTTACGACCTCGCTGAGCATCGAGTGCAACCAAACGATGGATTTTACATCATCGAACAAGGCGGGATGATGTACAAAATGCAATTTTTGTCCTATTACAATCAAGCCGATGAGAGCCGTCACCCAACCATCGTTATCGCAGCCCTCAATGGAACGACGTTCCCAGCGCTGTCCGATGGGGACTTGGTGGAGCCCTCGCCCTGCTTGATCGTGGTTGAAGGCAACAACACCAGCGTCTGGGCATCAAACGCCACGGTCACCCTCGTTGAACATGGCGTGCAAATTTGCGACAGTCCTTGCGCCGTGCAAGTGCTTGCCAAATACGAAACGATCGGCATCAACATCACCGGTATAGACGCCATCCAATGAGCCTACGATGTATCCTCGATGGACGATACGACCAAAAACAACCCTCTTCTTGGAAAGGTGAGGATGTCCATGACCGACAAGGCTCCAAAGCAACGCGACCTTGACCATCTCATGGAACAGAACGCCACTGAACTGGAGTTTCTTTCAGCGTATGGGGGCACCTCCATTGAGGGCGATGGAGGGCCACTGCTCGCTGCACTCACTCGCTTTTTGAAAGCAGGTAATGTCGAAGTGGAATCCCCTTCCGAAACCGAGATTGCCTTTGCATACGGCACGGCAATCGTCGTAGAGAACGGATGTAAAGTGGTCTTTGAAGGCTCAGGTCTTCCCCTTGTGGCAAGCGATGTACAACAAGCGGGTTTTGCTCACGGATTGTTGAGTGAAGATCGAACCCGTTGCGAAGTGATTCTCATCGAATGGGGCTATGATCAGCGCCGTTTCATCGAGCGGATGAGCGAGCACTTCAGTCGCGTCGAATGAACGCAGCCGCCATGGCAACTCCGCTCACTGCAACAAGAGCGCCAAAGCCGGGTGAATCTTCACTCTCAGCACAGCCATCCTTTGCTGGATTCGCATCAACGCCGCCATAAGCACCATCGTTTTGCCAGCAGGAAGACCATGTGGTGTACCACGAACCCTGAGGGAAGTTTGTGGTGTTTCCATCTTCGTAAATGGCCTTGACTCGCCAGTTGATGTAGGTGTGGTCTGCTTTGGGCGTGACATCAATTGAATGAAGGCGTTCTTCGATACCAACCGTCGCTTTCACCGGTGGGTCACAGACCCCGTTGTTGGTGCAGATTTGTGTGGTCAGTTCAAACACCGTGTTGTTGTCATGTTCTTCTTGATTCATTTCCACAGTGAGTGACCAAGTCTCTGAATCGAAAGACGGCGAATCACGGGTGATGATGGCGAAGGGAGCCTCTCCTGGCTCTGGATTGACGTCTTGACCTCCTGCCAGCGAGCTTGCCGATGCAAGCGGCAAAAGAAGCAGCATGCACACAGCAACGGTCAACGAAAACATCTTCATAAACACACTAAGGAAGTTGACCTCTTTACCTTTGTCACGGCAGTCCCAATGCCAAAAAGCCTACAATTCCATGTCCCATAATTCATCCCCAACCCAATGGAGTGTCTTGATGCCCTTGCCCTTCGTTGTCGTTTTCAGATCCTCACCGCTGAGCGTGGCCCAACCGATTGCCAAGGGCCGCTTGTGCGTCATGTCTCGAATCCAAACCAGTTCACCGACTTCGATGCTGGGGTCGGCATCATGAACGCCAGCCACCATGCAATCGGCGCCCTTCATCAAAAATGGAATGGCGCCGTGATCGACTTCGACCCATTTTTGAGCAGCATCATGTTGAAGAAATCCGCGCAATGTAAGGAAAGCAAATCGCTCGCTTTCGCTGTTTTTGACTTCGACACCGATGGGCACCTTGTCCACCAAAACCATTTGCCACGGTCCATATTCTGCCATTTCCAAAAAAGCGCCATCAACTGAGAGGTCGATGTCCAACGCCTCTTCGAGCGCCTTGAGCAATGGGGCGATGTTCTTTCGCCGAACAGGTCGCCGCTTGCGGATGCTCCAGTCGCGTGTCATATCACCTCCTCATGACGGCACCCTTTGACCCTTGCTCGCCCTTTGGCTTCTTCAAGGGGAATCGCATGGGTGGGGCATGGCCCTATGGTGCACCATCCGAACGTTTGCAAAGCACGCCACTGAACTGGGCAACGAGCAGCCACCTGCGCCGATTTTCTTTGTCAAGCCGGACAATTGCATGCAACTGTCTGGCACCATTGACGTCAGTGGCCATCCTGGTGAAGTTCACCATGAAGTCGAACTCGTGGTGCGGATGAACCATGAGGGCAAGCCTGAAGCCATTGCTGTTGGGTTGGATTTGACCGATCGATTGACTCAAGGTGAACTGCGCAGTGAACAACTGCCATGGACCAAAGGGAAATGCTTCCGAGGCAGCGCTTATGTCGGCCCCTTCTCACCATGGTTCAACACCTGGGATTACCTCCTCGATACCTACGAGGCGCTTCACCTCGAGTTGTGGGTGAACGGGGTGCTTGTCCAACATGCACCGGTGCTGGAAATGACCATCACACCAACCATGCAAATCGAGGATTTGATGCAATGGGCGCCTGTTCAAGCGGGTGATCTTCTGTTCACCGGAACGCCCGCTGGCGTTGGTCAATTGCACCCTGGTGACACCGTTAAAGCTGTGTTGAAAAAGCAAGAGGGCGTCGTAGTTTCCGAATTTTCGACGAAGTGTGTCTGAGGGTTGATTTGATATACGCCCTGTTTGTCGCTTCGGCTTGCAAGGTGGTATATTTATGGCACAATGGCACGGTATCTCTCGACGAAAACCCAGTGGCGGACGCAAGGTTCAGGCACGCAGCAAGCGTTCTACCGAAATCTCCTCTGAGAAGCAAATGGCACTTGTTGGTGCCCCAAAGCGCAAGATTTACCGCCGAACCGGTGGCAACACCCTCGTGCGTGTGATGTCGGAAAACCGCGTCTCGATCAACAACCCAAAGACAGGCAAGACCTCTCTTGGAACCATTCACAACGTCGTTGAGAACGAATCCGATCCCAACTACGTTCGACGAAACATCCTCGTAAAGGGTGCCGTTATCGAAACCGACCAAGGTCGTGTTAAGATTACATCCCGTCCAGGTAAGGACGGCGTCATCAACGGCGTTCTCGTCGAGTGAAGCAATCCAATCTCCGTTGGGTTCATACCAATCGGGGACAACTCCCCGAACAAGGTGAACCAACATGGACCACAACCCTGACCGCCTCTGTGTTTGGCCCGGGTACTTTGATGCCCGATCATCTCGACGCAGTGGACGGCGTGTTCCAAAGGATTCTTCAGTTCTCAAGCCAGACCTCGAGGGCCTTTTTTTGGCAGCTCGCAAACTCGGTTTAAAGAAAATCAAGCGAGAAGAACGCGTGTCTCATCCAGCACGGCCTCATCAGTTGGAAGGCCGCATGTGGGTTTCCCGCGTTGGTTCGAAGCAATCTGTAGGGGCGAATTCGAAAGAAGAATTGCTTCAACTGATCGGCGCTCAATGGCGTCAAATGCAACGCGACCAAAAAGAAGCAAACGCAGAACGGGTGGCAAAAGGCCCTCAGACAGGGGATCGCCGGGCTCGTTCTCAACGCAAGGGCAGAAGCAGTCCTGCCCCACAACGCTCCAATCCGAAGAAGCGCTCAGGCTTCAAAAAGCGCTGATCCTCAACGAGGAACTTCGTGCAGCCAGCCAAAGATGTCTTCTTCATCTTCATTCTGAATGCCGACAAGTTGAGTGTACAACTGTTGAGTTATGGCGCCGGGTTTACCGTTTCCATATGTGGCTTTAGTTTCGCCTTTTGTGATCGAACCGATGGGCGAGATGACAGCAGCTGTACCGCAGCAGAACGCTTCATCGGCGTCCATAGCAAACGTAGCCTCAACCTTTGTTTCAACCACTTCGATGCCGTTGTGGCGGGCGAGTTCGATGATTGAATTCCGTGTGATACCGGGGAGGATTGTACCGGTGAGTTCAGGCGTGTAAAGCACGCCATCTTTGACGCAAAAGAAGTTAGCAGCGCCCACTTCTTCAACATAGGAGTGCGTTTCAGCATCCAAATAAATCACTTCAGCATACCCCGCTTCCTTGGCTTTTCGACTTGGCATCATGCCAGGCGCATAGTTTCCAATTGCTTTCACACCACCTGAGCCACCCGGAGCGGCGCGATGGTGTTCTTCTGAAATCAGCAAATCGATGGCAGTTACGCCGCCTTTGAAGTACGGTCCAACGGGTGTGACGTAGACGAGGAACGTGTAGGACGGTGCAGGAGCAACGCCGAGAATTGGTCCGGATCCCATCAAGAGTGGACGCACATACATGGCTCCTTTTCCGGTAGGGGGCAGCCATCTAAGGTTGGCTTGAACGCACTGTTCAACTGCATCGATGAACACCGATTCTGGCACGGGTGGCATCTTCAATCGATCAGCACCGCGTTGCATTCTGCGGGCGTTTTCTTCTGGGCGGAAAAAGACGACTCGACCTTTTGAGGTGCGGTAAGCCTTCATGCCTTCAAACAGGCCTTGGCCGTAATTGAGGACCCCAGCGGCCGGTGACATTTCAATGGGGCCATAGGGGCGCAAGGACCCCGGCATCCACGGTTCAGTGGCCGTTGTTTCGGTGAGGTACATCGTGTCGGTGGCTGTTAAAGAAAAAGTCAAACTGTCCCAATCAATTTCTTCACTCATTTTCTTCACCATGCCTACGGCGTTCTTGGCCATGTAGGTTGGGCTTTCAAGCATTCCTGCCGCGTTTGATGATGGTGACGGCGGTTTTGCTTGCGTTGCTGTTCTTTTCCAAAGCGAAGTGCCATAGGATGGCTCGGCCGCCCAACATTGGGGAGCAGATGCAATTCGAAGGCAGGATGGGGGTCGTCAGTGGACGCTACCATTCGGTCGACGGGCTCAATGGTTCTCCTGAGCCTGCCACGGTTCTCGAATTGTTTGGTCGTACCGAAGATGGAGCGTCAATTTGTGCCCTTGTCCACGGGCTTCGCCCAACCTTTGAAATTTCACCATTGATGGTTTGGAACGAAGGCATGGACGTGCCAGATCATGTCCTCGAGCGCCTCGTTACCGTCCAATCCATGGACGATGTGATCAACGTCACAGGCCCCGAGATGAAGTTAACAGACCTGGGTGTTCGACCCGTTTGGACCGTCACCGCACGTCAGCCATTTGTAGTTCCATCGTTGCGGAAAACCCTGTCAAAACAAAGTTGGCAAATTTTTTCCGGCGACATACCGTTTCTCAACCGCCTCTTCCTCGATGAAGGCTTGGGCATGCACCTTTCACTGACAGGGAAAATCATTGATCGTCGTCAAGATGAGGATGAGGACTCCTCGCTGATTGAAGCGGTTCGCGCTGCCGGTGGTGCAGGGCGTTACGCCGTTGATTGCACCGTTGTCTGTACGCTTGAAGATCTTCAGGCGAGCGAGCCCTTCCCTGTTCCTTACAAGGTGTTCTCCTTTGATTTAGAAACCAGCATCGCCCATGAAACCGTGCTGTGTGCGGCAGCGGTGATTGAAGACATGTCCAACGGTCACCGAGAGACGTTTTCCTTTGTCGGTGAAGAGACAAAAATCATGGAAGAATTGACACTCGTGGTGCGGAGTCAAGACCCAGACATCATCACGGGTTACAACATTGACAACTTCGATTTGCCGCGGCTCAACGACAGAATGGGCGTTCATGCGCGTTCCAAAGACTGGCGAAAAAGAGCCTTGCTTTTTGGCTGGGGACGCGTTCAACAAACCGAATCCGAGGCAAAACGCACACGCTGGGGGCTGTTTCCCCGCAGGCAATCCTCTCGGGCCTGGAATGTAGCTGGGCGCACCGTTGTCGATACGTGGTGGCAAGCGCGCATGGCGCTCCGCCCTCAACGAGAAACGCTTTCCTTCATCAGCAACCTTCTGTTTCCAGACCAACAAGACAAGCACAAAATGGATGTTGACGCCTCCAAAATGGACGAGGAGTGGGCCGCTCGGCCAGATGTTGTTCTCGAATACTGCATTCGAGACGCCGCCTTACCGCTTGACATTCTGGGAGAACTTCAGGTGATTCGACGCAAGGAAGCGGTTGCGGCGGTAGCAAAGGTGACCTTTGATGCTGCAGCGAACGGCAGCACCAGCCAACTGATTGATTCGCTCGTGATTCGCCTCGCTGACAGCGAAGGCGTGGCTGTGCCACTCACAGGCTCAGCCCAAGCCAAAGAAGGCCAAATTACAGGAGGCTATGTTCACGAGGTTGCAGCAGGACTGCATCCTTGGATTGCAGTGCTCGATTTCAAAAGCATGTACCCTTCGATTATGATTGGGCACAACATCTGTTACACAACCCGCATCGATCCGGTTCAAACCGATCAACCTGCGGAAGACGAACCGGTCCATACGGCTCCGACCGGTGCACGGTTCCGCGATCAATCGGTTCGAAAAGGCTTGGTGCCTGCGTTATTGGAGGATTTGATGGCCCAACGCGACGAGCACAAAGCCTCGTTGAAAGTGGCCAAGGAAAACCAAGAAACAGCGGTCATGGCGTTTCATGATTCGATGCAATACGCGGTAAAAATCCTGATGAATTCATTCTATGGCGTTTTTGCCAGTGGGTTCTATCGATTCACGCATCGAGACCTTGGGTCTTCGATTACGGCGTGGGCCAGGCACAACATCAAGGCCATCATCGCCCAACTCGATGCTGAAGGCCACGAAGTGGTCTATTCGGACACCGACTCAATTTTCGTGCGTTCACCGGTTGCAGAAGGGGCCCCCTCTTCAATGAAGGAAGAAGAAATCAAGGCAGCCAGCGACGGCGAACCAGGTGCTGTGGCCTACATGGCTGCGTGGAATGAGGCCAAGCAAGACATGATTCAGTTTGGACTTGAGGTGGCTGAACGGTACAGCCGTGACTCGGCGATCCTTGAATTTGAGAAGGGCTTATCCGTTTTCTTTAGCCATGGGGCAAAGAAACGCTACGTCGGTCAAGTGGTCTACCCGAGCGATGAGATGCTGATCCGAGGCTATGAAACTCAACGTACGGATTCCTTTGCCTACCTCACAACGACAATGAAACGCATGTTCAGCCATGCTTTGGCCGATGAAGGCGATGCACTCGTTCGCTTCGCCCTCGCTCAAGTTCGGGCGTTGCGCAACCATGAGGTTCCAGCCTCTTCGCTGATCTTAGCTAAATCCTGCAAGGGTCGAATGGGAAGCAACGGTGAGGTTGACTTTAGCAAAGATTACGCCAACCCCGACAGCATGGCGCAGGTCAGGGTCGCGAAGGCCCGGATTGCTCTCGGGCTCGGTTTCACTTCAGGCATGAAGGTCTCCTACATTGTCACCGATGCAAGCCACCGGCCAATGCGCGTGCAACCATGGTTGGAAAACGAGGAAGACGGGGGTGTTGACGCATACGATGGCCAATTTTACGCTGAACGTTTGGCTGCTGCACTCGGACGCATCACAGAAGCCTTTGGCTGGACGGCCAAGGAACTCGTCGCCGGCAACAAACAAACCTCCCTGTTTTCCTTCTGATTTGACATAAATCAAGGAAGCCCTTTTGATGAGGGCGTTTCACAGATGGAAGTATGAAGTCAACCTCGGTGCCGATCCTCTTCGCAGCCCTTATGCTTCTCTCCAGCCTTTCTGGTTGCATTTTTGATGAATCGGACGCCTCAGGAAGCGATGAAGTGCTTGCTGTGTTCAATTACTCCCCTTCGACAAACATCCGTTCGGGCGATGTCATCACTTTTGATGCATCAGCCTCAACCCCAAGCGGCGGCATCACCTACCGCTGGGACTTTGATGGCGACGCTTCAATTGACGCCACCGGCCGCTCAACGGAGTGGACCTTCGATGAATCTGGAACCTTCACCGTTGAATTGACGGTATCAGATGGTACGAAATCCTCGTCGCAAACCAAGGACGTCACAATCGTAGAAGCAACCGCTCAGCCACCCGAAGCCGAAATCACTCAATACGCCAGCGATGAGGATTGCAGCAACGACGACATCGATGAATCAACCCACATTGTCTTGTGGATCTGTGAAATGGATAAATCGACGACTGATCGGGACATCTCGGCCACCACCACCGTCACCCTCGACGCAAGCGATTCCGAATCGGGCGATTCGTCACAATACATCACCACTTGGAATTGGGACTTGAACGCTGAAGTGGATGCAGATAACGATGGTGATTCTGAAAACGACGCCGATCTCACAGGGGAATCCGTGGATTGGAGCAACGTTGAACCGGGCGAATATCAACTTCACCTCAACATTGAAAACAGCGCCGGAATGACCGATACAGATTCCATCAAGGTCTATGTCTCATATGCGGGCCAATGGACTGACTTTGAGATGGGTGGCAACACTTCAGGAAACGCACAGACCTTGGATTTCGATTTTAAGGTGGTGTACGACAAGGACAACGGCAACACCATCCGCAAGCTTGTCGGTGAACTGACCTATCCAAAAATTGACGGCGATTGCACAACTGCCTTCCCTGGCGCTACAAATTGTCGCGCTAAACTTGACCTCTATGCCTTCAACGAGGACGACGAAGAGGCGAGCAACACTTCGGAAACCGGTCTTGACCAGCGTTCTGACGGTGACGATTGCAACGAAGACGACAACGATTGCGTCTTCCTTACCCTTTCTTCCTACATGTTCACCGATACCGAATCAACCTACAACGACGGTGATTGGGTCTTGCAGGTGCGCAATGAAAAGGTGAACGATCTGCAAGTTGAATCGTTCATCATCCGACTTCATTACAAGTAAAAAGAACTGGGCCTGCACCCGTTTCTATTGAGAAAGGTGTTTAGAGCAACCAACTCGAGCCCTACCCATGCGTCGTACTCGAATCGTAGCCACAATCGGCCCTGCAAGTTCTGGCGAAGTGGTGCTCAGGTCCCTGCTTGAGGCCGGCGTGGACGTCTGCAGGCTGAATTATTCCCATGGCACCCCTGAAAGCAAGACAGAACTCTACCACCGCATTCGTTCATTGGAAGATTCACTCGACCGGCCGACGTGCATTCTCGCCGATTTACCCGGACCCAAGTTGAGGCTTGGTCGCTTTCCCGGCGTCATTGCGCTCACCCGGGGTGCGCCCCTTACGCTCCACTGTGGCGTGGAGGAGATGCTGGATGCTTCCTCGACAGAGTTGCCGGTTGAATACGCTGGCCTCTCAGCAGAACTCAAAGCAGGCGACCCCGTTCTCATCGCCGACGGTTTGATCCGTTTGGTGGTCAAAGAGGCCGCAGGTGTGGCGGGAGGTGCCGTTGTGTGCACCGTTGAAGACGGTGGTCCTGTCAGCGCTCGAAAAGGGGTAAACGTGCCAGGAACAATGGTCGATTTACCTGCCATTGGCCCAAACGACCGAGATGCGATTGCGCATGCACTCCGAGAAGGTGCGGATTACCTTGCGGTCAGTTATGTCCGAACACCAGAAGATCTCCAGCCAGCCATCGATGCGGTCAAAGCAGCGGGCAAGCATGTCCCAGTCATCGCCAAAATCGAGCACCCAATGGCGCTCGAACACCTCGAAGACATTCTCAATTTAGCAGACGCAGTCATGGTGGCGCGCGGCGACCTTGGCGTGGAAATCCCTCTGGAAGACGTTCCAATGGCCCAACAACGCATCATTGACGGGGCCCTTCAACGGGGCATGATTGTCATCGTCGCCACCCAGATGCTCGAAACCATGACCCTCAACCCTCGTCCAACCCGGGCCGAGGTGAGTGATATCTCCAGTGCCATTCGCCATGGAGCGACCGCAGTCATGCTTTCAGGCGAAACGGCATCCGGTGATTACCCACTTGCTGCGGTTCAAACCATGGCCAAAATTGCTCAAGCAGCTGATACAGGATTCCACTCATACGATCGTCGCCCAAGTGCTTTGGCTCGATTCCGTTCGACGCGTTCAGTTGCTCACGCCGGGGTCGAATTGGCCAAGATTTCAGGGGCATCTCGAATTATTGTCGCCACTCAGCACGGAAACGCTGCGCGCCTGGTTGCGGGCTACCGTCCGCCGACACCCGTCACCGCAATCAGCGACAGAATCCGCGCCGCCCGCCGCATTCAACTGCTCCCCGGCGTCGAGAGCCTCTTGGTGGAGGAATACGACCGAGGCTCACAAACCATGCAGGCCGCAGTGGAGACACTTGTCAAGCAAGGAGCAGTGCTTCCCGGCCAACGCGTGGTCGCTATTTCGGGCAGCCCGAAAGCGATCAGTGGCGCTACAAGCACCGTTCGCCTCTACAAAGTGGAGAACGACGGTTCAATCCGCGGTGCGGAATGAGACCGCCCTTAGAACTTGATTTTGCTGGTTTTTTCCAAACAAAATACTGCGCTGTCGCCTCTTTTTTCTGCACCTGATTCTGAATGCACGCGTCGCGGTTTCTAAATAGGGGTGGTTGTTCGGAGGACTCGCTAAGGAGCAATTACCATGGGAAGTCAATGGGAAGATAAGAACAAGCCTCACCTAAACATCGTGTTCATCGGTCACGTCGATCACGGAAAGTCAACAACCGTCGGACGCCTACTTTTGGACTCAGGTCACATTGAAGGGCACGTCATCGAAAAGAACGAGAAGCTCGCTGCAGAATCCGGTAAGGCTGGATTCGGTCTTGCTTACGTTATGGACGGACTGAAGGAAGAGCGAGAACGTGGTATCACCATCGACGTCGCTCACAAGGAATTCTACACCCCTAACTACTACTGGACCGTTATTGACGCTCCAGGTCACCGTGATTTCGTCAAGAACATGATCACTGGATGTTCACAAGCCGACGCTGCTGTGCTCCTCTGCGCTGCAAACGACGGTGTGAACGCACAAACCAAGGAACACGCTTTCCTCGCCAAGGTACTTGGTGTCAAGCAACTCATCGTTCACGTCAACAAGATGGATATCTCTGGTGTCGACTGGTCAGAAGACAAGTACAAGAAAGCATGCGAAGAAGTTGGAAACCTTCTCAAGATGGCTGGATTCAAGCCTGACGATGTTCCAATGATCCCAGCATCTTCTTTGCTCGGCGACAACGTGTACAACAAGTCCGACAAGTGCCCATGGTACAACGGTCCTACGCTCTTCGAAGCGATCGACAAGATTGCCATGCCACCAAAGCCAATCAACAAGCCTCTCCGCTTGCCTATTCAGGATGTCTACAAGATTTCCGGAATCGGTACAGTGCCAGTTGGCAAGATTGAAACCGGTACCCTCAACGTTGGAAAGACCGTCGTGTTCAACCCATCTGCACAATCCGCTGAAGTCAAGTCGATTGAGATGCACCACACCATGGTCCCTAAGGCAGAGCCTGGTGACAACGTCGGATTCAACGTCCGTGGCCTCGCTGCTACTGACATCCGCCGTGGCGACGTTGCCGGTTACTCCGACAGCGAACCTATGTACGTGCGACACGACGAAACCTTCGTCGGACAAATTCAGCTCATGGACATTCCAAAGGCTGTTTCCGTCGGATACACCCCTGTGTTCCACGCCCACACCGCTCAAGTCGCTGTTCGTTTCCTCGAACTTCTCGAAAAGACGAACAAGGCAGGCAAGGAAGCTAACCCTTCCTTCCTCAAGACCGGTGACGCATGCCTGATCCGCTTCCAACCTAACAAGCCAATGGCTATTGAGCAAATGGACACGTTCCCTGAACTCTCTCGCTTCGCTATCCGTGACATGGGTAAGACCGTCGCTGCTGGCGTCTGCTTGAAGATCGAAAAGAAGGCTTGAGTCTTCTAATGAACATTGGTTGAGGATTTGGACGGGTCATTATGGCAGCAGTAACCATCATCAAGCTCACAGGTGAGAACCACCGAGACATCGATCAAGTTGCTGGCCAAATCAAGGCTATTTGCGACAATGGTGGTATCTCTCTTCGAGGTCCAATCCCATTGCCAACACGCCGATTGGTTGTCCCTGTTCGCAAGGCACCAGACGGCGAAGGCGTTGAAACCTACGATCACTGGGAACTCCGTGTCCACAAGCGTTTGCTTGAGATGGACATCACCTCCGGTAAGGATGAGTCGGCTCTTCGCCAAGTCACCCGTATCCCAATCCCTGACACCGTCAGCATCGAACTTTCGATGCGCTCTGTCAACTGAGTTGCAACCACCTTTCAACAAAGGCTTGTGCCGTAAGGCTCTGTTCAATTCGGAACAAGATGACTTGCTGTTTATCAAACACAGTGAACATCCAAGGTTCACAGCGATGCAGCTTCCGCTACACCTGATTCAATCAACCACTCTGCGGAGTCGTTGTCAACAAAATGAACGTCGCCTGCTTCCAGTGCCAGTGATTCACCTGCAGCGGTTAAGATCGGCTCCGGACTTGTCATCAGCACTCTGATTCGCACCAACGGTGCTTCGTGGTTCACAGGCTCTTGATCCACAACGGGTTCTTCTGCAGGCGGTTGTTGTTCAGTGATTGCTTCTGCTGGAGAGGCATCAAACGCATCGTCGAGCGTGATTTGAGGTTTCTTTGAAGGGGCCAATTCCATCGCCGCTGCGTGCTTGTTGGATTTCCCTTCCTTCATGAACGCCGCCATGTCATCTTCTTGATTTGATTTGGGTGCAGAAACCGGAGCAGGCCTTGCTTCATCCAAGTCTGCGTGTATGTATTCATCCAAGTCTGGCCACTCATCTGGGCCCATCAGGTGTTCTTCATCAACGTCCCTGTCCGGTAGCGGTTCCGGTCCTTGATCCTCAAACGCCAAGGAGGGTGGAGGTCTGGCTGTTATGCTTTCATCTGTGAATGAATCAAGTTGCATGGTGCCTGGCGCATGGCGTTGAGGGAGAGCCAAGCCTTCACCAGCGATGCCATTTTGCATCGACGGCCAATCAACTTCCATCTTGAAGCGATCCATTGCAATTTGAACCGCATGGAAAAAGGCCTTCTCTGCGGGATCGTGACGTTGCCAATCAAGGGCTGGCAATTCTTGAGCCGAACTCGGGTTTTGTGAGGAACTGCGCAACGATTGGGAGGCGACGTGTTGGACAACCGCCACCGTTCGCTTTCGAGCGAGTTCCGATGCAATATGGCGAATGTTGGCTTGGCGCTTTTGCAGGTTCTGCAACCGCATGCCGGTGATGCCCTTCATCAGCATGGATTGGATCTCTAAATCTAAGGTGTTGAGCAAGCGCTTGACCATTGACCAAAAGTCCTGACGAGGCAAGGGCACCGGCATGTGGCGCGTCGCTTGAAGCCGATGAGTCGAAAACAACTGCTCCTCAATCTCTCGAGATTGAGCGCTGTCAAGGTTCCCCGGCGTTGACATTGCTTAGGCGTATGGCCGACATACTTTGAACCCTTCATTCCCAATCCCTCAATCATCAGGTGCGTTGCTTCATATCGAATGGCTCACCTCGCGATAGCGAGGTGGTCTTGAATGAACACAGTCAAGCGGCAAACAGCCAATGGGAACGCTCCCATTCGCGCATGCTTTGGCTTGGTGATCTTGATGCTTATTTCAAGCCTAAGCCCTCTGATTGCCAGTTCAGAATCACCAACTTGGGCGGACGATGAAACCAACCATGGCATGGGGTTGGTCAAATTTTTCCCTGAGCAAAACTCCACAAGTGTCGAGGCGACGGTTGAACAAGCGTTGATTGTCGACGCCAACCGAACCTTCACCGGTGGTACGGTTTCCATCGAACCACTGTGGGGCATGGATCCATCAAACGGCACAAACTTTGGCGTCCAATCTGCCGAGCAATGGAACGGAACACATCACCAAACCAACGGTATTGGGCACGGTGGGCGGCTCACGCTTGCAACCGAGGCTTCGTTGGGAACCATTGCCAATTTCGAATCAACAGTTCGCACCGCCTCGGGTTGGATGGGTACGGGTGATGATCACGAGGCATGGGCCGTGGTTCAACCGTCGGTCTCTCCGTTTGTTTCACAATCAGTCATGGCGTTGCCTTCCAACGGTTCCGACTCACTGAGTGCTCTTTCGACGCGTGGTCTTGGGGATCCAGGCCCCGATATGACGGGATGCATCCGCTCACCTGCATTCACCACACCTTCATTCATCAACAATTACACCCTCACGTTCGAGCATTGGCTCGCCTTGAACTCAGACGATGCTGCTTGGGTCGAAGTTCAAACCGCATCAGGAGCATGGGTCACAGCAACCCCGCAAAGCGGGTACAACGCAACATCCACCTCCAGCGACGCTCCATCTTCTGTGTGGAATGGTCAACATGCTTCATGGGCGACATCAGTTTTCCACCTTGATTCCTATCTATCACAACTTCAGCCTTCCATCGAAATCCGGTTTTGTTACGCCACGGGTACATCCATCGGTGCTCGCGGTGGCTGGTTCATCGATGAGGTGCAGATGCAGAACCAAGGCGATGTTGCGGGTGCTTGGTTCCATGGAAACTTGTCAGGGGATTACCTTCCAAACGCAGAGGGCCAGCTTGCTCTTGCAGCGAACGTTTCCAGCCTAACTGGTCAAACAGTGGAACTTGAAATTTCTTCCAATTGGGACATTGAAGGTGGCGCTAAAGATCACCTCACAGTGTGGATTTCCCTTGATAACGGGACGACTTACTCTCCAATTTCCAATCACCCGGGCCATCCAAACAACGGTGCTCTATGCAACGGGGTGTTCTTCAACGGCCCTGATTCAAACGACGCCTGGTGCCCTGTTCTCTACAACCTCCCTTGGAGCCAAACCAGTCCGACGAACGCAAGCAATGTTCTGTTCCGGTTCTGGGTTCAAACCGATGGGCAGAACAACTTCGGCGGGACAGCCTCAAGCGGCTGGGAAGGCATTGCAATCGATGACGTGAGCGTTTGGGTTGACCGTGGAACCGCCACTCAAAGCAAAACCTCACTGGCGAACTTCAGCGTACAACCATCGCTCAGCAACGGATCCAATGACGGCTGGCTCACCTACGATGCCGTTGGTGTCAATCAATGGCAATGGACGGCAAGCCTCGGTAACAACGGAGCCACCTCACAGAGCGAGGGGTTCGAATTTAGTTTTGAATTGCCTGCGGGTTGGTCGCTTGATGCCACCTCGAACCGGCGCTGGGAAGTTGGCGCCACCTCCAATGCTTCCGGATTCGGGCCGGGCGTTTGGCATTCTGGCAACGCAGGAGCCGGTATTTACCTCGATGATGAATACCGGAACAACATGCTCACTCACCTCTACACACCAGAATACACCTTGCCGGTGAATTCCACTTCTCGGCTCACCTTCAGAAGTTGGGTGTGCACCGAAGCAAGTTGGGACGGAGGAGCGGTTTCCATTTCCACAGACGGCGGCCAAAGTTGGTGGTTTTTACCGCCTACAATGAACGGATTCCATGATCAAATTTCGACGGTAAACAGCAATTCACCCCTGTTTGGTGAAGGGATTTTTGACGGTTCAAACGTGGCAGGTGGGTGCACTTCAAGCCCGCGTGCTTTCGATTTGAAAACCTTTGATTTATCCAACCTCTCTGGCCTTGAGGTTCGCGCTCGTTTTACGTTCTTCTCGGACCAACTTATCGAACTTGATGGATGGTACATCGACGATGCAGGTATAGAAATCGATGTGTATGAAGCACAAGGTGCATGGACTTCGCAACCGCTTCTACCCCATCCAACCTTTGGGTGGGGTCATGTCGATGGTTTTGTCTTCCAACCAGAAAACACCACCGTGCATTTCGATGTTTTAGACGCCAATGGGACGGCGATTCCTGGCTATGAAAACCGAAGCCTACCGATTGAACTGGCTTTGGATCCAATCCATTATCCGATCCTCCAACTCAAGGTTCATCTCGCTACAGAAAATGAACTTCTCACCCCTTCCATCGAACGTCTAAGCGTAGGTTCTGTTCACTATTATGATGCCTATCACCACCGAAATAACCCATTTCCCAGCGTTGGGCTTAACCAATTGAGCATCGACCAGGACGCCAACCTCGTTGCTGCAACCTCCACTTCATTGGTGTGGGAGGTGGAAGCCTTCTGCCCGTTCCAATCCATGGTCATTGAAACCTACGGCGATAACCTCTCAGCCACGCACAATGGCTTGGCTCTCGAGGCTTGGACGCATGCCCCACTCGACCCTCCGGTTTTGCGCAGGGTGCTTTCTCAAACAAACACCCCGCTGTTCCAAACCCCGTTAGCGCTCACGTGGACCGCCGGCGCTGCTGCAAGTGGTTTCATCTTCGAACCCCACTGCTCATTGGCGCCCCATGCGCCTCTGCTGGCCCTTGGAGGCACCAACACGACGTTGTTTGAATGGCCAATTGGCGAGGCAAACGAAAGCTTTGGGTTGAACAAGGGGTTCTCCGCTTTCGAGGGCGAATTCAACACCGTTCAGGCGGACCAAAACGGGGCATTGGAAGTGATTCATAGCGGCACGCAACACGCGAACCTCTCTTGGCTCATGCCAGTCAACGCTCCGTTCATTGCTGGTGCAATGGCTTATGACGTACAGTTCCTTGTTCAAATGCAAAGCAACGCAACGGCAGGGTTGCTCGAAGTTCAACAGGGTGGGCCAAGCCTTGCGCTTGCAGCCTCTTCAGGGCCAACGCATCATCGAGTGACCCACTCGGCAACATGCACACCCTCACCAGACTCAACTGAAGCCAACCTTGCGTCATGCAGCCTCGCTGTCGTCAT
>TARA_B110001450_G_scaffold256350_1_pt1 | contig 18757 bp, 18 predicted proteins | sample TARA_B110001450 | Tara Oceans TARA_B110001450 (sample SAMEA4396538) | marine metagenome | biome: Polar Biome; feature: [SRF] surface water layer (ENVO:00010504); material: water (ENVO:00002006), including particulate matter (ENVO:01000060) such as... | depth 5 m | reverse complement strand
CTTGTTTTACTTGTTTTACTTGTTTTACTTGTTTTACTTGTTTTATTTTTACCACCAAATGAATCATATTCCATACCATAATCCATATCACCCATATCATTCATATCATAATCCATATCACCCATATCATTCATATCAACACCATCAACATCGCCCATATAATTTGTATCACGTGTGTCATTTGTTTCTTTGTGTTTTTGGGGTTCTTTGTGTTTTTTTGTTTCGTTGTGTTTTTTTGTTTCTTTACTATCTGTATCAAATCTTTTTTTCAATAATTTGTTGTATAAAAAATTCTTTGATAAACTAAAATTTGAATATAAAAACGATGCAAAACTATAATCTAAAATTCTAGCACGTTTTAAACATGTATCGGCTATTAATTTTCTTTTTAATGTTACTTTTTTAGATTTATCTTTAATTTGATATACACTAAGTATTATGTACATTTCATAAATTTTTACTTCTGGTAAACGTACATCATCATTTGGTCTTATTATGTAATATTTATCATCATTAGCTGTTTTATCTGTTTTATCTGTTCCATCCGGTTTGTCTTTTTTGTCTTTTAATAATTTTTTTAATTGCTGTACAGCTAGATTAACCATTTTATAAGTATTTGCTACATTTTTGATTGTTGTAGTGCTATTGTCGGTTATTGAATAAAAGTTACCACGACCATTAGATAATTGAACATCCTCAATTGAATATAATTTATCGAATTCAATTACACTATTTTGTTTGAAAAGTAATTTGTTTAAAAAATATATAAAATTTTCAGTATCAATATCTTCGTTTTCTTCATTGGTAAATTTTTTTTCATATAATTCGTGAAAAATATTGTATACTTCTTGATTAAAAAATATTTCCTCGATGTTCGTTATTTTATTTTTAACATTGGCTCTTTTCATAAAATTTTTATAAGCAATTTTAGAATGATCTATTCGGGGATTATAATATATTTTTTTATAATTTACATAATTATTATCTATATATTTAGGTAAAAATCTTTGTTTTTCAGCACGTCTAGATAATTTTTCTGTTTTTTCTAAATCGTTTATATAAAAAAATATTTTTAAATTAGGAAATGGATATATTTTGACAAATTCAGCTTTAAAATATACTTCAATAGTTTTATTATCTACTGAATAATTAATATTAATTCTATCAATTGATTTATCCTTTTCTATAAAATTGAAATTTTTTATATAATATTTTTTTAATTTTTGATTTATATCCGAAATACCAGTATCGTCGTCTGGATCTTTAACAATATTAAATACAGAACTAACTATAGTATTGTCTTTTAAATAAAACTGTTTTAAAATATAATAAATATTGTAAAATGTTATAATCGCCTTTTTATCATCATCATTAAAATTTTTTGACTTTTTATCTGGAAAAATCATTATGCCATATTTGTCAATTAATTCTTTTTTTGTATGGTCATTATTTAATCCTCGCGTTCTTCGATCATACCCGTATCCAGAATCGTAACTTTCGATTTTACTGTCACGAATTTCTTTAAAAATTTTTTCTACAAATGAATTATTATTAGATTCGCCCGCAAATAATTCATAATCTTTTTTTTCACGTGAACTAGACGATGTACTCTTTTGCGCACCAAATATTTCATTTAATTCGATTTTTAAATTAGGGTCATCTTTAGATTCATTTATTATTTCTTTAATAAAACTTTGTAAAGTATCTGCTAACGTTTTTATAATGTCTCGGTTTTTTTTATTTTCTTCAAGTGATTGTGTTACAGATAATAGGTTATAAAAAGTTATAAATCTTGCATTATTATCTGAATCCGATAATTTTTCCTCTATAATATCATTTAATATTGGATCTGCACCATACTTGGTTGACTTACCTTCTAAAAATTTTTTTATTTTATAAAAAAATTCAATGCTTATTGGTTTTGGTTTATTAGCATAATATTTGGCATAATCTATTGAAATATTTTCTTTGCTACCATGTATAACCTTGTCAATTATATTTCTATCGATATACATATCGCTTAATTTCATATATAAATTTTTGTTAGTAGAAAATTCAAGGGGGTCTTTAATATTTTCTAACAAAATATTTTTGAATTCAATTTTATGCCTATCATTATTTGAATCTAATAAATTTATTTCTATTTTATATATATCATCTGACATATGTATAATTATTATATTATCTAAATATAATAATTATACATATGTTCTGATATATAATATATTATTCTTCATGTATATTATTTAACACACTCATTTTATTATATAATTCATCTTGGTCTCTAGCTTTTTTTAATATATTATATGCATTGTCTATTTCCTCTTGGGATACTTTTTGATCTTTATTAGTATCTATAATCTCTGTTATTTTCTTATATTTATCTGGTAATACACAATACTTTGAATGTTCATTAAATATAAAATTACTTAATATTATAAATATAGCTGTTATTGCTAAAGCTATAAATAAATCTCTAGAACCCATAAATGCTATTATAAATATAAGCACTTCTCGTGCTATATTTTTAATAATCATTTCTTGTCCTTTAGTTAATTTAATTTCAATATATCTAGATCCAATATTCATACAGATCATCATAAGACCAATAAATAATTTATTGGTATTAATATTTGTAAAAAAAGTATACAGATCGAACTTTTTTAGTTTTTTATAGTCAAAAAATTTACTAATAGTTTTTTTATTTATCATATTATTATTTATTTAGATAAAAATTTATAAAAAAAATTTTAGTAGTTTTTGAAAATAATATAATCTTATTTTTTTATAAGAATAAATATGTATCAATTAAATCCAGCATCACTAGATTCTGAAAATAATATATCAGAATCTAAAAATCTATTAAAAAAAAATAATAATAATAAAACTATTAAAAACAAAAAAAATGTGAATTTTTCTGATTCAGTAGATGAACCTAAAAATAAAATCACAAATATAAATAACTTACTTTCTAAAATTCACGAAAATAGTGAGGAAGATTTAGACGATTCTAATAACTTTCAACCAGATTTAACAAATGATAGCTCAAACATTATTAATAACGAATTAAATAGGCTAAATGAAAGCAGACAAATGAATGAAAGCAGACAAATGAATGAAAGTAATCAAAACGAAAACAAACAAATGGACAATAATCAATCATTTAATTTAAACTCCGCATTAAATACTAACCATACAAATTATGATGATGGATATAGTCATAGTTATGATAATTTAACTAATAATAATAATAATAATATAAACGACAATCATGCATTATTGTCTAAATTAGATTATGTTATTCATTTATTAGAAGAACAACACAATGAAAAAACCACACATTTAACAGAAGAACTTATTTTATATTTGTTTTTAGGTATATTTATAATATTTGTTCTAGATTCATTTGCTAGAGCAAGCAAATATGTACGATAAACGGGGATAGCAACCCTACATGAACCCGCTTTATTTTTTCAAAACATATAGATATTGATTTTTGTAATTAACAGAATCCATCGCTATTTTTTTATGAACTTTAAATCCCTTGCTTTTAGCTATACTAAGTATCTTTGTTAATTCTGGCATATACAAATTAATTTCATTCTTTCTAATATTATTTGTAGAAAAATTTTGGAATTTCTCTTTATAAACCGAATATGGTAATGAATCATTAGTACTGTTTAACTCCTCATAATTTGAAATATATTCATTATTTTTATCAAATTTAACGATCGTTTGTGTTACTTTCTTTTCCTGGTATTTTTCTGGATCATATAATACTGTTGAATCATCTGGTGAAATATATGGTCTAAATAAATTTCTATTAACTAAATGCACTATTAAATATCCTCCTTCTGCCAACAAACTATAACAATTTTCAAAAAATTTATTTTTATTTTTTATATAGTATATTGTTTGTCCCAAACACAGTATATGAGTAAATGTATTATAATCAAATAAATTATTATTTAATATATTTCCCTGCAAAAATTCACACTCAGGATATTTTTCTTTTGCTTTTAATACCATTGCTTCAGATTGATCTAAACCTATAACGTTATATTTTTTCTTTTGCAAAGCATTCACATGATAACCTGTACCACATCCTATATCTAAAATTTTTGTATATTTATTTTTTTTACCAATATTAACTATTTTATTAATTTCAAAATCATTTCTTTTTTTATTTAAATGTAATGAATCATAATATTTAGCATAAAAAGTATCAAATATTTTATTATCAGCTTTAATAATAAAATTATTTTTATTACTGCCTGTTTCGTTTGAATCTTCAAAATTTTCAAATATATTATGATCTGATAAATTATTAAAATTATTTAAAATTATAAAACTAAAAACCAATATTAAAAATAAAACAAGTAATTTTTTAATAAAATCCAATTTATTAAATGCTTTAATTGTTTTATTTAAATTATTTATTAAATTATTTATTAAATTATTTGTCATGTTTATTATGTATTAATATTATATTTTTTATGTAATTTTATATAAAAAATATAATCTTATATGGATCCCCACGCTATAAATGATATTAGAACTGATTTTAAAAACAAAACATTCTCTGGATTTCAAAAATCTAAAGCTAAAGCCGAATTAGTTAATTGTATATACAATTGTAAAATAGAAAATGCGTGTTATTGGGGGGCAGAATTTATATGTTCTGGGCATTATTTGGATTTGTGGGATATTATTATTTTATATACTTGTAAATATATTCATTTAGGAAATCCTAAATTGCCTATTTATTTAAATATGAGATATGATAATTTTATTAATATATTAAAAATTGGTTATAGTGATAATGTTTTATCTATGAGAAATAATGAAAAAATTCGTAAATTGTTTGCAGAAATTATTTGCATTTTATGTTATTCAATAAAAAAACATATTTATACTGAAATTAAATTAAATAAAAATGACGAATTTGATTTAATCAATATTAGTGACAAGTTTAAAGCGCCAAATATGGGATATATTGAATCAATATACAATGAAAATGATCCAAAAGAATTAATTATTCCAGTTAATGAATTAATATATAATTTAACCAGTAATAATATAATAGATACATGTTATTGGTATGAATGGATAATTGAATATGAAAATATTTGTAAAAAAAAGAAAAAAAAATGTGAATGTGAATCAAGATTTTATGCTCCTCATGGAAGCCAACATGATATAATATGGATTATTTGGGATATACTTTATTATTATTCAAATCCTGATACTATTAATAATAGTAATAATAGTAATAATAGTAATAATAGTAATAATAATAATAATAATAATAATAGTAATAATAATAATAATAGTAATAATACAGAGAATTTTACAATAAAACATAAAATTATAAAATCTTTAGGTACATTATTTTCAATTAAATATAATAGTAATTGTAAAAAAAAAAGAAAATATATTATATATTTTGCCTTTTCTCTGTTGATAGACAATGTAGATTTTAATATTAATATCGTTTCTAATAAACCCGAAATTGATGCTATTATACAAAAAATAAATTCTATTTATAAAGACGTGAAGAAAAATGAAATTTCACCAAATACAGATTATTTGTTTACAAATTTGAAAAAATCTAATCTAGAAAAAACCATAGAGAAAATAGAATTGATGAATAATTTACAAGAATAAAATTGATTTAAACAATTTAAATATTTTAAATCAATTAAATATAAATTATGACGGAAGTATGTTGGGTATCTATTGATCCGGTGCGACGAAAGCTCGATTTCTATCCAAAGGCAATTGCTTCTAGAATTGAAAAGGCATATGGGGAACGTGACCCTTGGCAACCAAGTGCCTGTGTATTAGGTTCAGACTTCTTTAATGCAACTATTCATTTTCATGTAAGTGGATCATGTTACCAAACCACTCCCGGGATGTCTATGGGTCGGGCAGGATTTAAGCAAACAGGTTATCGGTCGGTGAAAAGGGCTACTAAACCGGCGACCGGCGATTCGGTAGTTGTATTCTCAAAACAGGTTCATGGAGAATGGCGTATTGCTCTTACCGAATCAGACTCAGAATTTAAGTTTGAGGAGAGAATGCCATCAGAATGTATTGTTGAGGGTAGTGCAGATTTGACAGATGATGTATTTAATAGATTGAATCCATGGTCAGGGGATGATTTGGCGAGCGGTGCTTGGGATCAAAATGTCGTCGTTTGGCAATGGTGTCGTGGTACCCCTGAAAATCAAGGAAATCTAATGGCTTTATCCGAAGAATGGTGGTGTCCATATTTGCAAGATCAAAATTCGACAATCGAGACAGCATTTTCTTTAAAGAGAGATAATGCCGAAATTGAAATTATTGATCGTGGAACTTATACAATTATATTTAACGGAGACCAAGCCTTTGCATCTCAAAGAGATTCTACTAGAAGAAAAAATAGGATGATTCGTCGATCAATTAAGTCAGTTCAAGAATTAAAAGTTATGATTGATCGAATGGCTTGTCCTCCATTTGATCTTGATGAAATTATTAGTCGGTTACCAGACGGCACAACGCCTCATCACTTTTATTGTGCAATTACTCAAGCCATTATGGTAGACCCTGTAAAGACAATTGATGGTATGACATATGATAGACCAGCAATTGTAAGATGGTTCCAAGAACATTCGACATCTCCACTTACTGGATTATCTCTTGCATCAAAAGCTCTTACACCAAATACTACTCTTAAAGAACAAATTGAGGCGTTTATTCACGAACATACACCGACAACACAAACAGCACAAACAGCACAAACAGTACAAAATGTTGTATTGGTAACAGCACAATAAAACAAGTCTAATTTATTGTCTATATTTATATACATGTAAAAATCTCTTCCTCGAACCAACATCTAATGGTTTAACTGATTCAATCTTTGTTGATTGATGAATTAGCCAAATTGCTTTCCGTCGTTTAATTTTTAAATCTTTCATAATTCTTCTTAATGATAATTTTTTTTCTTTATTTTCTTTTAAATAATCTTCTACTTTATTATCCAATACAACAGTTAACATATATTGAAATATATGATCTAGTCTTTAATTAAATTTAAAATATATTTAACTTCGATAATAGAACATTATCTTATAGCCTCTTGTGAAATTATATTTTTCCGCATGATAATTGGGGTTTTCTTTAAATGTCCAATCTTTATTTTTATTTATTAAACTTTTCCATTTAAATTGTGATAAGCGCGAATAACTACTTCCATCAAATTTATATTCCTTTTTATTAATAGTTAAAACACTCACGAAATGACTATTGGCATCTTGATCAAAATGATCTTTATTTGTTAAAATTATTGAATCCAATACATAATTATAACTTTGTTCATCTTTTTTAAAATTATATTCTTTATCAAATATATTTTTACTTTCAAAATCTTCGATAATGATAATATCAGGGACAACACCATAATTTAAAAATTTATTATTTAAACTACCATTTATATCTATTTTATTAGTTAATTCTATTTTCATGAATTTTAATATATCATAATTTAAATATTTAAAAATAGTTTCATAATAACGTATTGGATTACCCGAATCTTTAACATTTGGTAGATCATAATTCCTTATATTATTTTCTAATAATTCCTGACTATTGACAGATTTTTTAGATTTTTTTATTATTTGATAAATATGATGTATAAAGAAATTAGTATTGAGATTTTTAGTTAAATGATTTATTTGATCATATAAATTTTTGATTTTGTTTTTATTTGAACTACTTGCTTTTTTTACAGTCTTTTTTATAGTCTTTTGTATAGACTTAGATTTTTTACTAGTTTTTTTAATAGTTTTCCCTTTACTTTTGAGAGTTTTTTTTATTGCAATTTCGTCTTGATTGTATGATGCCTCTATAAATAAATTTAATACAAAAAAAAGTTTTCTTAAATTTTCATTAATTGGTTCATTATTTATTTTTTTACCAGTGATCATTAATTCTCTAAAAAATCTAAAAAATTTTCTACCTTTATCACTAAAAAAAAAAGTAACAAACATTGTATTAAACCAACAATTAGCTATTAATTGTTTCGGTGGAATAAATCTTGAAGGATTTAAATGTTTACTAGCCTTTAAATTATATAACATAAATTTTTTAACTTTTGGATTATCAAAATTTAAACAGGATGGTTTATTTTTACTGTCAACATTAATTTTTAAAATATTATTACATAAATTTACATTTATGGGATTTAATGTTTTTAAAGAATGTATTATAAGTTTTTCATTAATATTAGGTGAATATGATTTGAACGTGAATTTATTTTTAGTTCTATTGCTTTTATAACTCATAGACATTATTTATTTATAATATATAAATATTAATATTTATAATAAAGGCTTATTTTTATCGTATTTTTTTGTTGAAAATTTACTATGAAAACTTTCAAACTTATTATTAGATCTATATATACTGTTTTTATCTGATTTGATATTATTTGCTGGTTCAATTTTATTATTTAATGAATTCAATCTACATACTGCTAGTATTTTCCAAATATTTAATGTTTCATATATATCATCTAAATATGGTAAACAGGTTAATATATGAATACAATTTGTAGGTAAAACATCGGTTAGATTTTTATCATTAATATATCCATAATCTAATGTTTTTTCACTATATCTTACAATAAATATAACATTATTATTAATTTCTTTTAATTCTCTTATTTCTTTATACATTACTAATACTGGTTCATCATATTTATTTATATAAACACAAGCACCCTCCATTACATAATATAATATTGGATTATATAAATTTGTAAAAATGAAATAAAATTAATAAATATAAATTAATAAATCATTTTAATGAATATAAATTAATAATTTATATTATTAAATTATATTATATGGATACTGTTAAAAGTTCATTAAATAAGTCTATGGCCAGTGCAAAAAATTTAGGAGAAACATTTTCTGAAAAAACTTCCGGATTAGCATCAAGAGCAAAATCATTTACCGATTCGACAAAAGAATCACTTAAACACCTTACTGATACACCAATTTCTTCTTTTATTAAAAACGAAGGATCAACATCTTCCCCTTTTTCTTTTAAATCTTTCTTATTTTGGGGATTAATAATATTAATATTGGCATTTTTAGGATTTAATATATTTTCGTATTTAAGTAAAGGTACTGATTTATTAACAGGTATTTTATCACCTATTACATCTGCATTAGGTATGCTAACCGGTGAAACAACTAAAACAACAATATCAAATGCTTCTACCGGTTCCAAAAAAATTGTAGATACAACATCCAATTTATCTCAAGACATTATTGGTACAGTGGGAAAAGGTACATCTAAAGGAATAGATTTTTTATCAAACGCAAGCACTTCTGGAATAACTGCTTTAGAAAAAAAGTTACAGAAAAATAAAACAAATGTAATTGATGCAGAAAATAATAATAAATTGATTGATGGAGAAAAAAAACAGAAATACAAAGATTTGGATGACTCAGAACCAGAACCTGTAAGAACTTCATCACAACAACATGGTTATTGTTACATTGGAAAAATCAATGACGTTAGAACATGTGCTAAAGTATCGTCCAAAAATAAATGTATGTCTGGTGATATATATCCAAATATGGATTTATGTGTTAATCCAAATTTACGCGCTTAAATATAATTTTTTATTTTTTATACTTCTATGTCTACTTTTCTTGTTTTTACTTCTATGTTTAATTTTCTTGCTTATGTTCTTATTTTTCCTTTTTTTTAATAATTTTCTAGTAATTTTATTTGGTTTGGTTATTACTAAATACGGTTTAAAAAATTTAAACATATCGTCTGTTTTTCGATTTCCATTATATTCTTTTACGAATTTTCCATTTTTATATACCGCAATTGACGGAAATCCCTTAATTGAATTTGTTAATGAACTATAATCTATATAATTTAATTGACTGGAATCAAGTTCCAACAATAAACCATTGCATTTTGTTTTCTTTAATTTTTTTTTTAACATTTCCCATTGAGGTTTCATATTTTGACAATGTATACATAGTTTACTAAAAACACCTATTAAACAAATGTTTTTATTTAGTAATTCTTTTATTGCCTCTCTTTTAAACTGATTATTTTTTAATTCAATAATTTTCATATATAATTAAATTAGATTAATAATAATGAAAATATTATAGAATAGAATAATTATAGAAATAGAATAATTATATTTGTATAATAATTATATTTGTATAATCTAATTATAATGAAGTTAAATATACACAATTTCAAATATATAGCTATTTTTATAATATTCTTACTTGGATTATATTATTGTGTTAATTCTGAAAAAGTTTATGAAAATTTAGAAAATAAAAATCATAGATGTCCTAATATGTTAATAGAAAAAGATGGTGCGATTTTTTTATATAATTCAAAAATAGCGTCTGTTCCGGGTGTGAACCCTATTCAATTTAAGAATTTAGAAGAATATTCTGATTTTGTAGACTGGCAAAATAGCCAAGGTATTAATTGCCCAGTATTATATTTACAATATACAACTGACACACAAAATAATGATCTAATCCAAGTTAAACCTAGTATTTTTGAAAATCAAGGCGGATTACCTAATCAACAATCAAATACATTAATAACAGAACACGATGATGAATATTATGAAGAGAATAAAATGTTGGATGCTACAAAAGACTCAGATAAAAAATATAATACAGGTATGTATTCTGGTTTTGATCGCGAAAATCAAAATGTTGGTTTAGATACACCATTAGACAAATTATATCATGAAAAATCTGGAAAAAGCGCTAATCCAATGGACCCAAATTGGGGCGGAAAAGAATATACTAAATTAAAAATTGATCAAGGTGCATATAAAGATCGCTATGTCACTAAACGTTAATTTAAAATAAAGTACAATTTTGTAAAATATAACATATTTTAATAAATTATATTTAAAAACATATATTTAATTAATATAAGCATCGTTGGTGTAGTGGTAACATGTTTGCCTTCCAAGCAATCGCCAGGGGTTCGATTCCCCTACGATGCATTTAATACATATTATAAAAAATATAATATGTATTTATTACGTGTAACGATTTCACCATTCTATAAATTATCAATAACAGATTTTATTGAATTAGATAATTCTGTATATTTTTTACATTTAATACAATTTTCACTATCTTCATCGTCTAACATTTTATCTAAATCAATTGTTTTAATTCCTTTATTTTCTTCTATCATATTCATCATACATTTTGCACATTCTAAATTACATATTTTTTTCGTATTTACTAAAATTTGTTTTGTTTCTTTTTTTCCACTATCTCCTCCTAATTCTGATACTAACCCCTGTAATTTTCTCTCAATTAATTTATAAATATCATCATCTTTCTTATATTTATATCCTTGAGCATTATTTCCTGAAAAACCCTCCACATTTTTTGCATTTGAATTCTGATTAATTTTTCTATAGAAATCAAAATCAAGATTTTTAATTACCTTATATCTTAATGTAAAACAATAACATATTACAACCAGTACTAATAAAAATAATATACTATAAGCAATATATTCACAATATTTATTACTAAATTTCATTATATATATTAATATATTTTTTATGGATTTTCTATTCTCAATAAATATTTTTTTATATTTTCTATACTAGTTCTATTAATTTTTCTATTACTAGTTTCTAATTTGAGAGAATCTAAACAACCCGGATCTTTTTCTAAATTTTTTATTAAATTATTAATAGTTTTGTAACTATTACATATTGTTTTACTTGTTTGATGACTTATTCCTGGTATTTGCATTATCATTATTTCCAAAATATTATCCTCATTTATATAAGATTTTTTAGAAGTCTTTAGTGTTGATGTATATGACTTTTTGTTCTCGTCGACTCGCCCATTTGAGAGATCACAATAAAATCCTGGTTTTAATTTTTCGCGCATTAATTTACTAGCAAAATTATATATTATTTCTCCGGTCTCAACACTATTTACCGAATTAAATACGGAGAATCCTTTAAAATAATTCAGAGAAAAGAGAGAACTATATAAAGTATTTTTAAAATTATGATTTCTATGATTTATTATGTTTCCCTCTATTAAATAAATAATATTGTGGTTATGAATTGGACATTCAGATAATCTAAACGATTGTTCGGTATAGCGTCCGTCTTTAATTGATGATTCTAAATCTGATAGTGATTTTCTCTCAATTATTATAATATTTTTCTCCTCTTTTTCATCATATAATATATAATCCCCTATATCTAAATTTTTTAATTCTATAACCAATTTTTCTTTAGATAAATCATTTAATGCATTTATATATTTTATTATAGATTGTGGTTCTCTTAAATCGATTAACAATTTCATATAAATATAATTTAATCTAAATTTAATATTAAATTATATTTAAGCATTATTTGAATAATAATATATATTTAACCTAAGACTCTTCCGCGAACAGTATCGAACCGTTGATGTACACCTTTATATAAACCTAAAGATTGAAGACATTTTCTTCCATCTCCACATGATCTATTTGATCCACATCCTAAAACGTAATTCTTTGGATCATTTAAAGTTTTATTATATTTGTATCCATTTTTCGCACTAATCCATGGTCTAACATTTTTGGTTGGCGCTAAACCAGCCATAGATCCGAATTGACAAGTATTATTTGTGTGTAGATTGCTAGCACCGATTAAGTTGATACGAGGCATTTTTTATATAATAATAAAATATATTTTATTTTTTATAAAAAATAATAAAATATAATAAAAAATATTTATTAAAATTGTTTAAAAATTATTTAAAATTAATTATTAAACTATATTATCTTAATGGAAAATTGTTTATTGGATGTTAATAGTGATAATTCTGATACTGAAACAACTGAAATAATTGATAATAATAGCATTAAAAACGATAATGATATTATTAGTAGTGGAGAAGATCTAATTTTTAATCCATATAATTTTAATAATAAAGAGATAACTATTGATATGGTTCAAACAATTTTAACGAATTATGGTATATTTACTAAACCTTTTAATTTAGAATTATATAAAAGAGCATTTGTTCATCGATCTTATATAAAAAGACCTAAATTAGAAAATGAAGCATCCAATATTATTATTAGCGATAAACCAGATAATTGTTTACCATTAAAAACAAAATCCAATGAACGACTCGAATTTCTGGGAGACGGAGTATTAGAATGTATTACTAAATATTATTTATATAAACGTTTTCCTAAAGCAGATGAGGGCTTCATGACTGAAAAAAAAATTGTACTTGTTAAAAATGAACATATTGGTAAATTAGCATACGAATTAGGTTTACATAATCATTATATTATTTCGCGTCATGCTGAAGAAAAAAATATTAGGACAAATTTGAAAAAATTGGGATGCTTATTTGAGGCGTTTATTGGTGCCATATTCTTAGATTTTAATAGAATTTCCATTGATGATGAATATGGTTGGTTCAAAAATATATTTGTTTGTGGACCAGGATTACAGATGGCACAGGTGTTTATTGAAAATGTTTTTGAAAAACACGTAGATTGGACTAGATTAATTAATAATGATGATAATTATAAGAACAAATTACAGGTTATAATTCAAAAAGAATTTAAACTAACACCTGATTATGTTGAACTTAAAGTACCGAGATCAGATGATGATGAAGAATCAGACAAAACATATACAATGGGTGTCTATGTTTGCTTTGGTCAAAACATTCATAATGCGAATATAGATCTTGCTGTAAAATTTGATTCTTTAAAATCATTCAAATCTATACATGAAGAATTGGAGAAAAATGATAAACTATTGGTGTTCTTGACTAAATCAGAACATAAAATTAAGAAAAAGGCCGAACAACTAGCTTGTGAATATGCAATTAAGCTAATTGAAAAGTATAATTAATATAAATTATATCTTTGATGTTAATATTAATTTAGGAAATATATATAATTATATTGTATTAAATTATATATATTATGTTAGATGAAACATTTGAAAATTTAAAAATTAAACCTAATCCCAAGAAACAAAAAGATTTCTCTATTTTTTTAGAAAATCTAGCCGATCCAGGAAATATGCCCAATATTATAGACAAAACATCAGAAAAATTAGTAAATCGCAAAGATTTTTTTTCATTAATAAGTAAAGATCTTCAGGTTGTCAGTAAAGATTCTCAACAAGAACAGAAAAAAAAAATAGATCCGCCTATACCAAAAGGTAAATTGAATACTGATCCAGATATTAAATTCACTAAACAAACAAAAGATCAACCTAAATTTACAAATATTGTTAAAACGTCTACTAAAATAATTATTAAAGAAATTGAAGATCCGGAATTTACGAAAGGGGTTAAATTACCTTCAAAGGTTCGATTAACACCTAAACCAGCTACAATCGACGAAACTATAGATTTACCTAAAGATTTGAAATTTGGTAGAACATTATATTCAAATAGAATTCCAAAAATAAAACCAACAATGATCAAAGCGTCTGATTATTATTTATATAATAGAGAAACCTTCATAAATTTTATTAACTCCTTATTTTCACCATATAAAGATGAATTAATTAAACAAGAAAGAGAATTGGACGCAGGAAAAACTTCAATAAGTTGTGATGAAACAGCCAATACAGATTTCTCTTTGTTAATTCATCAAAAAATAGTTAGAGATTATATTAATTTATATACACCTTATAGAGGTTTATTATTATATCATGGTCTAGGTTCCGGGAAAACTTGTTCATCTATAGCAATTACTGAGGGAATGAAAAATGATAAAAAAATATTAGTCATGACACCAGCATCGTTGAGAGATAATTACATAGAAGAATTAAAAAAATGCGGAGACTATTTATATAAAAAAAATCAATTCTGGGAATTTCTAAGTATTAAATCTAATCCTGATTATTTACAATATCTAAGTACAATATTAAAATTACCGGAAGAATATATTAAAAAAAATGGTGGTGCATGGTTTATTAATGTTAAAAAAGAACCAAACTACGATTCTCTACCTTTTGATGATCAAAAAAAAATAAATGAACAAATAGATAAAATGATTTTTTTTAAATATGAATTCATTAGTTATAATGGTTTACGAAACAATCATCTTATATCAATGACTAGAAACAATACTATAAATCCATTTTCTAATAAAGTAATAATTATAGACGAAGCTCATAATTTTATTAGTAGAATTGTAAATAAACTCCGAAATAAAAATTCGTTATCTATGAAATTATATAATTATTTAATGGATGCTGAAAATTGCAAGATCGTCTTATTAACAGGAACACCAATTATTAATTATCCAAATGAAATAGGTATTTTATTTAATATATTAAGAGGGTCTATCAGAACGTATTCATGTAAATTAATTGTAAATAAACAAAAATTAAGTAAAGAACAATTGGAATCATTATTAAAAAAAGAAAGTCTCTTTAATTATGTAGAACATATAGAATATAATTCTTTAACATATATATTTAAAATAACCCAGAACCCATATGGTTATATAAATACTACTGGAAATAAAAAAAAATTAGTTTATACTTCAGACCCAATATCTTCTGAAGAATTCAAACAAAAACTCATAGAATTTTTCAATAAAAATAACATAGAAATTTCATCTAGCAAAGGTGGTGAAAAAATTCATATTGAATCAAATAAAGCATTACCAGACGATTTTGATACTTTTAAAGCTTGGTTTATTGATCCAAATAATAATATTAAAAATTCTAATATGTTAAAAATGAGAATAGTAGGTTTAACGTCTTATTTTAGAAGCGCACAAGAACAATTGATGCCTAAATATGATCATACTTCACCTAATGATTTTAAAGTTATAGAAGTTTTAATGAGTGATTTTCAATTTGGTATATATGAAGAAGCTAGATCACAAGAAAGAACATTAGAAGAAAAAAATAAAAAAAAACAAGCCAAAAAAAGTAAATTACAGAAAGACGAAATATACAGTGATTCCGTGTCAACTTATCGTATTTTCTCTCGCGCATTTTGTAACTTTGTATTCCCAAAACCAGATATCAAAAGACCTATGCCCAACAATAATGATACAATAGAAACAGCATTGGATAATATTGATGAACAAGAAAATGTAACGGAAGATATATTAGATGATCTAAAACCAGAAGAAAAGGTAGAAAATGTTGATGGAAAATATGAAGTTGATGATATAGATGATATAAAAAAACAACAATCAAATGTTAAAGATAATACTTATCAAAAAAGAATAGAAGAAGCTCTCTTCCAATTAGAAAAATTTTCAGAAAGATATTTAACAAAACAAGGATTGCAAACATATAGCCCAAAATTCTTACATATTTTAGAAAATATTATAGATGATGACCATAAAGGTATACATTTATTATATTCACAATTTAAAACATTAGAAGGGATTGGGATATTTAAATTAGTATTAAAACAAAATAATTTTGTTGAATTTAAATTTAAAAAATCAGCATCGGGTGAATTTATATTAGATATAGATGAATCCGATTTTGGGAAACCCATGTTTGCCTTATATACTGGATCAGAATCATCAGAAGAAAGAGAGATTATTAAAAATGTGCTAAATAGTAATTGGAAATTAGTTCCATCATCAATTGTTAAACAATTAGAAATTATTTCACCAGATAATAATTACGGTCAAATAATTAAAGTATTGATGATTACTGCGTCAGGAGCTGAGGGTATTAGTCTTAAAAATGTTAGATATGTTCATATTATGGAACCATATTGGCATCCAGTAAGAATACACCAAGTAATTGGTCGCGCCAAACGTATTTGTAGTCATAGTAATTTACCTAAAGAATTACAAACAGTAACTGTATTTTTATATTTAATGAAATTTACTGAAGCACAATTAGAAAGCGATTTATCTATAGAATTAAAGTTAAAAGATAAAAGTAAAAAAGACAAATCAAAAATATTAACCAGTGACGAATTTTTATATGAAATTTCAAGTATCAAGGAAGATATAAATAAAGAAATATTAAATAAAGTAAAAGAATCAGCAATTGATTGTAGTATTCATACAAGATCAACCAGTAAAGAATCACTTAAATGTTTTATTATAGGTAATCCTTCAGAAAATAAATATATGTATACTTCTAATATAGATAATCAAGACGATGATAAGGCTATGGAACTTAATAAAAAAACCGAAGGTGTTAAATTGGCCGAATATGAATTTAAAGGTAAAAAATATGCATTGGATCCTAAAAAAAATGAACTATATAATTATGATAATTATCTTAAAGGAGAACTATTATTAGAGGCCAGATTTGTTAAACAACCCGATGGTAAATATTTGTTTGAAAAATTATAGATCAGATGGTATTTCTGATGATATTTCTAATTTTTTCATGATAATATTTTGATTGTCTAATACTTTATTTAATACTCTAAGTATTTCATTAAATCTCATATTTGAGTTCATTAAATTTTCATGATTATAATCTGTATTTATTAAATTATTAATATCTTTTCTTAATACTTTAGAATTCCTTCTTTGTAAATCGTCTGTTGAAAAGTGCACTTTTTTTTCGGTAATATTAGAGTTACTTATAGTACTATTATCATCAACAGAATCAGCAGAATCAGAATTAATATTTAATAAATCTTCAATACTTTTAATTTTATGTTTTTCCTCTTTATTTTCTACTTCTTTTACTAGATGATCAATGGTATTATCTAAAACGCCTATTATAACGTCGTTTACTACATTTTCTTCAAAGTTTTCTTCTAATTTTTTATTAACCATATTTTCTTGTATATTTTTACTATTTATTATATTATTAGAAATATCACCTTTTAATATTAATATATCATTATTTCTTTCTTTTTGCATAAGTTCTAACATTCTATTCATTTCAGTATTTTCTATTGGATTATCTATATTATCACTAAAATTTATTTCTTTTGGTTTTTTTGCAGAAATTAAATCATCAAATGATTCTTTCTTTTCTTCTAGTGATTTATCAAATATTAATACTTTTTGATGTTGTAGTTCGTTTTTAACATTACTACTTTTTAACATATCAATTCTATATTCATTTATTTTGCTACTTATTTCTTCTAAAATTTTTTTATTAATATCTAACAAATTTAACTTTTCAGAATTTTCTGTATTTATTACATTAATTATAGTTTGTTCAAACACACGTTTTATACTATCTAAATTGGTATTTGGTATACTATCGAAACTTTTATTATCATATAAAACATTCCATAAAAATTCCTTGTTTTTATTACTAAGCACATTATTTTTGTTTGCTATTGGCCATTTTATATTATTGGGAATCATAATATAACTATATATAAATATATAAAATCATATATTTATATAAAATTTTTGTAAATAATAAAATATTTTTTAATTATAAAATGTTAAACAAACCTGGTTCTCCTAATAAATTAACTGAATCTACCAATAAAACATTACCTAAATTTATTTATTTAAAAAAAGGCGAAGGAAAACTTGCTTCAAATTATCACGGAGAGACAGAATTTTCAAAAAAAAGAAAAGAAAAAATCATAAGAGAACAAGAAGAACGTCAGAGACTTGGGTACAACCAGGATTATATCTTTAAAATTTAATAATAATAATTTTAATAATATTATTATTATTATTAATAATTCTTATTATTATTATTAATTCTTATTATTATTATTAATTCTTA
>TARA_B110001450_G_scaffold110768_1_pt1 | contig 18757 bp, 9 predicted proteins | sample TARA_B110001450 | Tara Oceans TARA_B110001450 (sample SAMEA4396538) | marine metagenome | biome: Polar Biome; feature: [SRF] surface water layer (ENVO:00010504); material: water (ENVO:00002006), including particulate matter (ENVO:01000060) such as... | depth 5 m | reverse complement strand
CCACGCCCGGCAGGGGCGGCCGCTACAACGACGGTAACTACCAGTCCGACGCCGGTGGTTGGGACGACAGGTCCGGCGGGGACTTTGGCGGGTATTGAGTGTGGACGTGTCGTGTTGTCAACGCAAAGGTAGTAAGTTCAGTTCGCGTCGTCTCTTCACCTCCCCAAAAGTTTGTCGCCTCGAGAAATTAGTCAAAGCGGGCCGCCGGGGAAGCGGGTTCAGTGGCCGAACCGCGTCGTATCGTGCGTCGCACTCGCGTGTCATTCGTCGATCGAGGTCCGGTCGTCGATCCCGTGACGACATCTCGCGCGTCATCGTCCACGCCTAAACTTCCATCCGTGACGCGCCTTCCATCGCCTTCCAAAAGAGCCGATCGAGATGGCCGACACGGTCCCGGACGACGGCCCGCTGACCCTGGACCAGGCGTACGCCGTCCTCGAGGTGGCCAATACGCACAAGGGCAACCTAGATGAGGTCAAGAAGGCGTACCGCAAGCTCTGCCTCAAGTGGCACCCCGACAAGAACCCGCCGGAGAAGGAGCAGGAGGCGAAGCAGCGCTTCACGCGCATCACCGCCGCGTACCACACCATAACCACGAACAACTTCGACTACCAACGGTGGGCGCGATCGTACGAGATCCCGTCCATGCAAACCCTGGAGGACGTCCTGAAGATGGCGCTCAGCGGCCGGGACCCGTTCGAGATCGAGGCGATGCTCCGAGCCAGGGGAGATTACCGACCCGCGCACAACTTCGGCGTAGACGTCAACGTTCCGTGGACCGCGGGCAAGGCGCACGATCCCTCCTTCGACGTGGGCGGTCCGTCAGGGTACCGCAAGACGATGTCCATCGAGGACACGCGGCGGCAAATGGAGCTCATGTGGGATGAAGGGAAGGTGGCGGGCGCTAGCGAGGATCGGCCGTGGGAACGAGTCGGCGGCGTCGGGTTCGACGGCGACGTACTTAAGAACGGTCCGCTCAAGCTCGGGTCCTCCGGCGACGACGATATACAAGAACTGCTCGCGGCGCAGGTACCGGATTGGAGTAGGGACATGAACGCTGGGGACGCGGGCGCCGCGGCGACGGCGGAGCGAATCAACGACGTCGGCGTGGGTGAGTTTATTTTTGTTTTCACATGGGCGATTAGACTGACGTCGTGTTTGTCAACAGGTCTCTTCAACGCCAAAAAGTATAAACAGGCGTTTGAGGCGTACACGGCGTGTCTCCACCTGGCGCCGGATAAGGTGGCGTACCTCGGGAACAGAGCCGCGGCTGGTTTGCGGTGCAAGGGGAAGGAGCGGGACGTGGTGAATGACTGCGAACGTGCGGTGGAGCTCCAACCGGACTACGCGAGGGGGTACGCGCGGATGGGACAGGCGCTGTTGGCGCTCGGTGACGCGGGCGAGTACGGCGACGTGGTCACGCTGCGCAGGGCGAAGGCTGCGCTGAAGAAGGCGCTGGAGCTGGATCCTAGCAGTGGCGCGGCGAAGAAGACCCTGAAAGAGGTTGGCATGTCGCTCATGCTGCACGCGGACTCGGACGACGAGGACTCGGACTAGCTAGTTTAGCTTTGCGGTGTTAAGAAAGACGGGGTGAGTGGTCATTACAATACATAATAGGTGTCATGATACGACTTGTGTCACTGTCACTACGTGCGCGTCGTTATTACAAGTACGTGAGGTGCCAGTGAGAGGTTCAGTCCTGCTTGAGGAGCTTGTCGACGCCGCCGATGGTCTGGACGCCCCAGGCTGTGAAGACGACGTTGAGGACGCACTGGAGCTGCCAGACCCATGGGGTCCAGCCGGCTCCCGCGGTGGTGAGCTTCCAGAACCACCAGAGGGAGCCGACGTGGAAGGCGATGGTGGACTTGCACCAGGCGTCATCGGAAACGCCGAAGCGGGTCTTGCCTGTGGAAGAGAGGGCGATAAGGCGGGGACGCGGTGAGCAATTTGAAATTGGAACTCGGGGGAAAGTCGACGCGGCAAATTTCGTGGGGGCGCGCACCGAGGAACATGACCATGAAGCCGAGACCGACCATGCGGGCGAAGAAGCCGCCGGGGGTGGTGGAATCGCCGAGAGTAGGGAAGTAGGGGAGCTGGCCGAGGCCGTTGGGACCCCAGAACCTGCGCGGCGCGTGGAAGAAGGCAGCGCGCGTCAGCGAAACAAAGTCGTTACGAAGGTATTTTTTAAGAAACGCCGAAATGCGAGGGACCGGCGTTTGGCAATGACGTGTCGCGCGAAGAGAACTTACATGTCGGGATCGAACATCATGGTGAAGGCGTACAGCCCAAAGTACGGGACCATCGCATCGGAGTAGGTGAGAGCCATCTTGGACGGTGTGTGGGGTGTGCTGCGCAGGGCGAAGTGCCGCGAAAAGCGTTTCCGGCGGGAAGAATCCAATTTTCCAATTTCGCCACGTAAGCGTAGGATCCGCGTCAGCTTGGTGCCGTCCGTTTTGAAACGCCCCGAGGGTGGTCGCCTTTACACGCTAATTACACCGCTATGCGATCACGCCAGGAGCTCGCTCTCTCGCCGCATCCTCAATAACCTCTCCCTGGCCTCGTAGAACGCCTGGATGTCCGCATCCGCCTGCGCGTTACCCGTGCTCGGCGCACCCTTCGGCGACGGCCCATCGTTCAATTTAACTTTTGGAGAGTTGGTGGCGTCGCCGAGTGGCGACATCGACGGCGCCGCCGCTGAGAACACCGGGCTGCTCGCCCTCACCGTCGGACTTCCCGGCGGTGAGTCACCGCCCAGAGTCCCGTGACGCTCGACGAGCAGGTCGAACCAACGCGTGAAGTCATTCGCCAGCCGTTCGCTCGATTGCTCCGCCAACTTTTGCATCGTCTCAATCTCCCGCTTTGCGTCGCGGAGCTCGTCAAACGCCGCCCGGTACGCGGCCCGTTCGGCGTCGATGGCCGTCACCAACCGCTCCTCGTCGCCGTCCACGTCGCGTGCGCCGGCTCCCCGTCCCCGTATCGCCGCCCGGTTTTGTCGCATCTGCTCGATGAGTCCCTTGAGCCTGTTGATCTCGCCCTTGCTGCGGTGCACGCCCTCGCCGAGCGTCTTTGCATCCTCGAATTTGTTCTTGAGGACAACCTTGTTCTCCTCGACCGCGGCGCGGCGGTCGTCGTTAGCCTTGAAGTGCTCGAACGCGCGGGTCCTGTCGGCGACGAGCGCGGCGATTTGACCGGGCGACGTTGGGAACGGGACGTCGGGTACTCGCGGCGGTGGCTTTGGCGCGGACGCCTCGACGAACCGATCGTCCTCGGCGGAGCGATTGAAGAAATCCACAGCGGTGAACCCCGACTTCTCGTCGTCCTCCTCACCGGCGTTCTCCCTGCCGTCGCCCAGGCCCCTGCTCCGTGACTCGCAAGGTATCTCCGTAGCCTTCTTCGCCCCCACCGCTCCTCCCTCCCCTTTATGCAGCATCGAGACGAGGATGTCAATCTCGTCGTCGCGTTGCTTGACGACGAGCTCGAGCCTCTTCACCTCCGACCTCAACTCCTCGCCAGACTCCCCCGCCGCGACGCCTTTAACCACGCCGCCGCCCTGGAGCACAATCTCGCGGAATATTTTAATCGCAGCCTTGATCTTGAGCATCGACGCGCCGAGCTCGAGCGTCGGCTCCTCGTTCGCGGTTGGTAACTTGCAGTAGTCCGCGACGCGCGAACGAAGCTGATCGATTTCGCTCTCCGTCAGCGTCTCCCTCCCGTCGTCGTTATCCCCTCGCAGGATCCGTAGCTCGTCCTTGAGCTCCCTGTTTTCCATCTTCAGCCGTTTGATGATCAACGCCGGGTCCACCTCTTCGTTGACGACCGCCTCGTTGGTGACCATCGCGATACGCTGCGCGAAGCGGCAGGTGCTGATCCCCTCCAGGAGGTGATCCCCTCGCGGCGACGCCGTGGCGATCATCACCGTCCTGCAGTTCCCTCCCAGCGAATCCTTGAGCATCATGGTCATCATGGAGTTTCTGTACGGGATGTGGCTCCGGCCTGGGCCCTCCTGCAGCGCGACGACGACTTGTTCCAGCGCGTGGAGCGAGAGGTTGATGTGCTTCGCCTCCATCAGCGTCTGGCCGTCGAGGCCCATCTTGTGCACGCGCTCGCTCCCCGCGAGGTCCACCAGGTTAACCTTGGCGCGTCGCACCGTGTCGCTGCCCTGCAGCCTGCGCTCCACCTGCATGGTGAATATGCAGTGCGAGCGCGACGACGCCTGGTTCATGGGCGTCTCCGTGATGGCCTTGTTGGTGTCGCCGAGGAAGAGGAGGTTCAGAGCCTCCTCCTCGTTGTCCGCTCTGTGCGTGCTCACGTTGCGCATCGTCACGTTCCCTTCGTCGTCCTCTAGGAGCTGTACCTTGGGTAGGTCCTCCAGCGCGGTGGTCTCGTGGTCGGGGTCCAGTAAGTCGTACCCTTGGTCGTTGTAAATCTCCACGTACGTGATCTGCACCGAGTAGGAGGCGTCGTGTCTCTTTGAGATCTCGCCGTACAGCCGTGATATCGCGCGCGGGATGATGCCCCGGTCGACGTATCGGTCGTGCCCGCCGCTGATGGTAAACGTCTTACCGGAGCCGGTCTGGCCGTACGCGAACACCGTGCCGTTGAACCCCTCCAAGGACCCGAGCACGGACCTGCTCGCCACGCGCTCGAACACCTCGTCCTGCTTCGCCTCCGGCCCGATGATGCCGTCGAAGCCGAACTGGTACTTCTCCCGTTGGTTGTTGACGTATCCGCCCGTCTCCTGCTTGGGCACCTCCCACATGACATTGTTGTCGTTCTGTATCGCATCCGGGGGAGAAAGGAACGGGGTGAGATGGGCGGAGAGAGAGAGAGATGGAGAACGCGTCGTCGTTTCATTTACGACATCGGGAAGGGCGTTGACCGTGGGGAGGTCGCACCTGGTTGAGCGTCACGAGGGGCGACGGCCTCACGTCCGGCCGGACGCGAAGGTATATCTCCACGTTCCCGGAGGACGACGCATTTTCCTGGTCCGTCATGGCGAGCGGCCCTTGGCGCGTCTCCCGGCGCCGATGCCTACTGACCGGAACCGGCAACCGACCCAGCTCCAACGGCAAAAATAACGGCAAAAATAAGAAATGGACGAACAATCGCCCTTGCGTTGACAACGTGACACGCCTCGCGGCGCCCTATCTACGGTACTCAGTACAGTCCCAACACCAGTTTCTCCACTGGGTCCATCGGGTACATCCGCCTGTGCCCCGGCAGCCCGCCCCGCTCCACCGCCCACTCCCGCATCGCCGCAGCCGCCGCCTGAGCGGGCTTACCCGCGCCCCTTCGGATGAAAACCGTGGGCCAACCCAACGGCGCGTCCACCGTGACCCACGCGCCGTACCCGCGAGAATCGTAATTGGGGTTAGGGTTTAAACCCTCGGCACCACCCTCGGCACCCCCACCCTCGGCACCCGTGGGCTGGATGGGCGAACGCTGTGTGGTCCAGACGTCGAGCCAAACGTCGCCGGGGGGAAGGTACACGTGAACCCGAGGGGTCGATCGGTCCATCACCGGCGCGGCGAGAACGTCCCGCCCGATGAGGAACTGCGTCGCCACGTTGCTCGCCACCGGATCGTGCGCGTAGTGCATCAGGAGCGGGCGGGTGATGGGCATGCCGGTGAGCGACGACTCGCGCATGAGCGTCCGGCGGTAGGGCGCCAGGCACCCGTGCAGTCGCGCGAAGGCGCCCAAGTGGTCGAGAAGCTCGGGCGTGTCCCAAGGCTGCGCGTTGTGCAGCGGGCGGTTACCCTGGTGCGTTCGGAACACCGCATCGGCGAGCGCGCTGAGCTCCATCCAGCGCATGAGCAGCTCGCGGGTCCTGTGCCTCCCCGGCGTCGCCGTGTATCCCCCCACGTCCGAGTGCGAAATACCGAGGCCGGACAGGCCTCCTTGTAACATACCCAGCAGCGCGGACTTCATGCCGTCGTGCGCGTCCCACGACACCAGCTGATCCCCCAGCCACATCAGCCTCGCGTGCTTCGGGGTGAGCGTCGACGCGGACCTCGACCAGAACACGCCGTCGCCCGCGATGTCATCCCGGGATCCCTGTACACAAAACACTTGAAGTCAATCTAATCGCCCGTACGAAAATAAGAAAATAAGAAACTCACCGTCTCCAGTCCCGCGCGGCGAAGAGCCCGGCGATTCAGCTCGGCCCAATCTTCGGGGTACCTGTTGTGCACAGCCACCGGCAGCTCGCCACTGTGCAACACGCAGTCGAAGGGGAGGTACTCGCCAAAGTCCGCCATCCACCCCGACGCGCCAGTCTCGTTGACCATGCGCACGATGACGTCCTCGATCCAACTCACCGCGCTCGGGTTGGTCAGGTCCAACAGACCAAAAGAGACGCCCGGTTCGCTCCCGAGGCGGTACACACCGCCTTGGACCGTCCGGACCATGTACCCGAACTCCTTCGCCTCGCGGTACAGCCGCCCCTTGGACCCGTGCGCGTCCATGAGGAACGGGTTGACGTAAGTGAGAAGCCTCGTCCCTTGGTCCGCGGCTTCTTTTCGAAGCTCGTGCCAATCCGGGTAGTGCTTCCGGTCCAGCTCCCAGTTCCACCACACGCGCTCGATCCCTATGCTGGTGTTCCTGGCGCCGCCCCAGTCCTGCAGCCACAGACCGGCGAGGGGCACGTCCGCCGCGCGCAGCTTGGCTAACACGTCCCGCACCCGCTCAGACCCGCCCGTCATGCCCAAGATGACACCCCCAGCGTAGGCCCACTCGGGTAAAGGCCCCATCCGCCCCGAGTACTCGGTGTACGCCTCGACCGTCTCCGGGATGGTCCTCGCGCCGATGATCTGCCCCGTCAGTCTGTTCGTCGGCGTGGTGGACAGGATGGAGATCTTCTCGTCGTCGGTGAAATCAAACTCGGCGTAGGAGAAGTTGGTCAGGAAGAGGCTCCTAGCCTTGCTGGTGACGTAGTGGGGTATGGCGCTGTACGTCGTGTGCCAGCTGCCGCCCGAACCGAATAACATGCGGTTGAACATGAACGTCGTCGGCTGCTTCCCGCGGCCGATCCCTTGCTCCGCGGCGATGATCGGAAGCTTCTTTCCGTTGTGCTCTAAACTGGAATATTGCTCCCCCAACCCGTATATACGCTCGTCGGGCGTGTGCGCGTACCTCAGGAAGATCTGGTTGATCTTCACGTTCCTTCTGCGTCCCCCGGGTGACCGTTGGACCCCCGGGACCTCGTCCTCCCATCGAAACTCGAACGCCAGCCTTCGATCGGACTGCGGCGCGAAGGTGAGGGTATACCGCGCCTTGAGTTTGGAACTAGCTTTGAAACGCAGGCGCTGGTGGGTGAGATCGTTCCACGCGGCTCGTACGTCGCCCCAGTGCCCGAGCCACCTGTCGAGCCGCGCGTCCTCCTTGATGAGTACCCCACGGATCACCACGGACGGTTGCGCGTCCGGATCACCCGTGTTGAGCTCGACGGAATCGAGCGTCTGCACTGTGGTCTGCAGGCGCCTGCGGATGTCTACGCGGTAGTGCCCGGCCATGAGCTGATGGACCCGCACCGGCCCGTTCGCGGCGGTGAGGAACGGGAGGCCGGGGACGGTGGACCACGCGACGTGCTCGCAGTCGTGCTCGCACCCGCCCGCTCTCGTGTGCAGAACCTGAGGGGAAAGGGGAGAAGGCGAGGGCGGGGAGGTTAGGTATGATTCAACAACGGGGGCGGAGAAAACGGTCAAAGGTTTTCCTTGGTTCGGGGTAGGACGCGTGGGCGACACGACGTCGGTGGGATGAACGGGGGCGCGCACCGATAGTCGCAGGTCGTGTATGTCCCACTTCACGTGGAACCGTCCGACCCTGTGCGTCACGCTCGCCACGTCGGACGCGAGCCTGCCCTCGGTGTGCAGTTTGTGGTACGCCCTGTCCGCGAGCGGGGCGAGGAGGGCGAAGAGCATGACCACGAACGTGGAGCTCATCACCGGTAGCCTCGGCGCGTACAGCTGCAGAAGTCGCGCGCTCCTTCGTCGTCTTCGGCGGCCGCCGTCGTCGTCGTCGTCGTTCGCATCCCTCTCGTTGGTCAGCTCCGAGTCGTCGGGGGTGTCCGAGTCCTTCGATTCCGGGGGGGTATCCTCAGAGGTCACGTCATCTCTCGTTCCGCCCCCTTTACTCTTTCTCCTCCTCGCTGCGGGCATGGTCGGTGGACCAGCGTCGCGGCGGATCTGACCGCGAAGCTAAAGCCCCGTGTCCAAACCCCGTCGGACGTCCCCAGCGCCTCCGTACTCTGCTCGGCAACCTCGAAAGATAAAAACCTCGTCACCTGGATCTTTGACTTTCTCGCGCGTGGGTCGACGACGACGGCCCTCGCCGCCGACATCGAGACGCGTTCAGAGAGTACGATTCGTGCACTGGTCTTGACTGTCATTAATGAAACAGGGTGCTAACGATTAGCAACTCGTGAAAGGTTATGCTACATTGTCGTGGTGGTCACCAGCTGTCGAGGATGCGCATTCTTCAACTTCACCCCCACTTTTTATAAGTGTTACGAAGGTACAAAGGTACCTTGAAGGTAACTCTTACCCCCACCCGCCTCTATTTCGAGGTCGCCGTCCACCCCGAGAGCAGGTTGCCGAGCAGGTCGGGGGAGAAATCCAAGTCGCCGCCGCCTTGCCCCCTTGGATCATGCATCGTCTCCTCGTGGGACACGCCGGTGATGTCGTCGTAAGGGTGCGAACCGCCCGCCGCGCCCTCGTCGCTCTTTGCCCTGCCCCTGCCGCGGAATAAGCCGTCGTACCGATGCCCGGTGGCTTCAAACGCGGCATCGAAATGCGCCGCGCCGAACCCCGCGCCGAAACGACCGCCGCGCGCCTTGTGTCCTGGAGCGTCGATGTCCAGCGGCGACCCTCCGCCGCGGCCCGCGCTGCCGTCCGCGGACGCCCCCACTAGTTCCTGCTCGAGAGCCGCCGTCAACGGAGACCCAGGGAGCAGACTCCCGGGGAAACCGACGCCGCGGCCGGATGCCTTCTCCACCTGAGCGTTCCCGATGGCGTTGGCGGCGTGGTTCCCGATGGCGTTGGCGAAGAGGAGTTGGCTCGCCGCGTCGTTGTTCGCGCGCGCGAGGTTGAGCGCGTTGACGATGAGCCCCGTCCGCGAGGCTGCTTCTATTTGGGCTGCGAGGTTCTTGTTGGACGCCTTCGCCGCGTCCTTCTTCTTCCGTCTGTCCAGCCTCAGTACCTGCGACTCGTAGCAGTTGTGCCGGGCGCGGAGGGTACCGTCTGGGGTGCGAAACGCGTCGAGATCGTGAAACTTGTGGCACTGGTAGCAGAACCGAGACTGCTCACTGGCATCCCGGCCCTTGAGCTGCACGCTGAGCTCCGCGCAGTGCTTCGCGCACGCGCGCGCCCTGCACTCGTGCGCGGAGGAGTACACGGTTTCGCAATCTATGATCTGACAAACGCGGTTCTTGCCCCTCTTGCCCGCCGGGGCCTCACCGAGCTCTGCCGCCTTGCGCTTCGCCCCACCCTTGGTTTTTTTCTTCGAGCCCTCGGCGGAGGGCTGGTCGTCGGCGCCGTTTGGTTCGGGGTTCGCCGACCCCGAGCCGCCTTCGTCCGGTAGCGGGAATTCCTCGCCGAATGACATGGTGGGCCACTCGTGCTGGTCGTCGACCGCGGTGGAGGTTCCAACGACCTGGCGGGGGAAGGGGGGATTTGAGGATTTGAGCGCATGCGTATTTGCCTGTGCGACTGGCATCCGACGCACATTTTTCTAACGTTAGGGTTGGTAGATCGGGCGGGGTTGGCGGGGAGAATCGGGCATCTACTGTGCTGGGCGTGCCGTGGACGACGGGTACGTACCATCCGGAAACCTTCCGTCTCGTTTTCACGTGGCTGTCCCGCCTGCGTCGTGGAGCCCCCGCGCCCAAGTCGACTGGGGCACATTCGTCTCCATGTTGATATTCGTTGGACCACACCACACACGTCATTTGAAGAAGATGAGGACCAATCAGATTCGCATAAAATCCAGATATGGGATCCCAGTCTTTAGGTTTTCATTTTGGTTGTTTCGAAACCAAGTCAACATTCACATCCACGACAAGTGGCCGAGAAGAGAGCACCGCGAACTTCAGAACTCTTTCGTTTCGAGGGGATCTCTCTCGCGACGGCCACAAAGGCGTCGCGCCCCGGGCACTAGGCCCGCCGGCGACATGGCGCCCGAGAGCGATGGTCAGAAGGTCAAGATGGAGCGGCGCGATTGCGAGCCGATGCTCCTCCGGCACGTCTGGCCCGCGCTCGGCAAGCGTCGCACGCCTGGAGATATTTTGTACTGGCCGAGGAACGACCAGTTCGTGCCGTTCACGCACTGGGCGGTGTACATCGGCAGGCGCAAGCTGGCGCCGCACGGCCAGTCGTGGATGGTTGACACGTGCGAGGTCACCGGCGCGGAGTTGCCCGAGGCTGTCGTCCACCTGTGGGGCGCCGCGGACTCCTCGACGCGGGACATGAGCAGCGACGCGGTCGTGGTCTACAACCGCGTCGACGAGGTTGGCGGCACCCCGTACGATGGCAACCTCAAGTACGACGCGGCGCACACTCCGATGAAACCCGATCACATCCTGGAGCGGTGCCTCAAGGCGCTGGGTCACAAGGTGTACGAGGAACGGTTCGGCGGGTACCATGTCCTCGGGAACAACTGCGAGCACTTCGCCACATGGGCCCGGTACGGCTGGAACCAGAGCGCGCAGGTGAGCGACGCAACTTTTTACGGAGCGGTGGGGCTAGGGACGCTCATCGCCGGGCCCATCGGCGGGGCGTTCGGGTACGCGCTGCACGACTTTGCGTCCAAGGAGATCGGCTCCCTGCGACGAACCAAGTCCAACAACTTCAAGGACCACGCGGAGGACGCCGACGAGGAGGTGGACTGGGTTGTGGACTCGCTGGTGCGAAACACGGAGGACCACTTCAAGGCTTTGGACGAGGAGACGAGGGCGTACGCGGAACGACGGGAACACCTGCCCCGGGGTGCGACGATGTTGCCGGAAGAGGAGGCGGAGGAGGAGAGGAAGCGCACGCTGCTGCACTTCGACTCGCGCACCTCGAGGCTGAATGTCGCTGGATGGGACATCAAATTTGGCGGCGAGAGGGTGGAAGAAGGGGATGAGAATGAGGCGCTCAAAGAGGAGAACGCTCCAGAGGAAACGACGTCGCGATCCCACTCCGAGCGACCGGCACGACGGCACGACCGCGATCCCGTGGAGGACCTCAAGGGAATAGCCACCGGCGTGGGCAGCCTCGCGGCGAGTCTCTTTGGCGGCATGCTCAAGGTTGGCGGCGCGCTGGCGAGTGAGATTGCGTCGCAGCACAACGCGCATCAGGAGAAGTTGCGTTTGGTGCGGGAGCGGGAGGAGGCCGAGGCACGGGAGAGGGGTGAGATCGCGCCGCCGGCTGGGGTGGTCATCGAGGAGATAGCCGATTGAGTGTCCGTCCAGATGGGCGAAGGTAGATGCTTTAGACACGTAGGTAGCGACTGACAAAAAAAAGTTGTTCTCAGCTGTTGTTGACTCTGGCAGTCTGGGCTTCGCGCTTTTCCACGTTTGTTTTTTACAAAGTCCGAGGCCGTCTTCACCGGGGTTCACTTCGACCGAGCCCGCGGGGTCGTATCGGCGGACGAAGGCGCTCGAGGCTACGAGTGGTGTGTGTAGACCGAGATCCCCGGCAGTGCCCGCGCGCACCCGGGCGCGTCCTGAGCGTAGGGCGGGTCCCCCCGGGAATAGGGTTGAGAAATAGTGTTAATCTAACATTCCCGCTGTAGTCCGCCATGGAGCTCTTCCGCTCGGAGTCCATGCAGCTGGTGCAGCTCATCGTCCCGGCGGAGGCGGCGCACGACACCGTGCTCACCCTCGGGGAGATCGGTCTGGTGCAGTTCAAGGACATGAACCCCGGCAAGAGCGGCTTCCAGCGCACCTACTACAAGCAAGTGAAGCGGTGCGAGGAGATGCTCCGCAGGCTCCGCTACTTCGGCGAGCAGATGGGCAAGGCCGGCCTCATTCCCATGGCCCGACCCGCCCCTGACCAGGCGTGGACCCTGGACGAGCTCGAGGCCAAGCTGGAGGACCTCGAGGGCGAGCTTCGGCAGATCACCAACAACACCGAGAAGCTCCGCCGGGGTCACAGCGAGCTCGTGGAGCTCCAGATCGTGCTGGAGAAGGCGAGCGGATTCTTCGAGTCGGGCGGTCGGTCGGGATCGGTGAGCATGTCCGACGGTATCGGCATGCTCGGCGGCGCGAGCGGTGGATCGCTCGCGCGGGATGAGGAGACCGGGGAATCAAGCGGAATCAACGCCGCACTCCTGGGCACTCCCGCGAGGGGCATGGGCGGCGACAACTACTACGAGATGCGCCAGGACCCGGAGAGCGTCCGCCTGGGGTTCATCTGCGGCGTCCTCCCCACGCAGAAGACGCCGGGGTTCGAGCGTATCCTCTTCCGGGCGACGCGCGGGAACATGTACCTGAAGCACTCCGCCATCGAGGGTAAGATACAGGACCCGGCGAGCGGTGAGATGGTGGAGAAGACGGTGTACGTCGTGTTCTTCGCTGGTGAGCGCACCAGGGCTAAGATTTTGAAAATCTGCGAGGGCTTCGGCGCGAACAGGTACCCTTTCCCGGAGGACTTCTCCAGGCAGCGGCAGATGAACGCGGAGGTTACCGCGAGGCTTGGTGAGCTGCAGGAGACTTTGGACGCGTCTATTCGGCACAGGAACGCGGCGCTGTCGTCCATCGGACACCACCACGAGCTGTGGACGACGCTGATCAGACGGGAAAAGGCAATTTACCACACGCTCAACATGTTCAGCATCGACGTCACGCGCAAGTGCCTGGTGGCGGAGGGATGGTGCCCGGTGGTGGCCAAACCACGGATCCAGGACGCCCTGTTCCGCGCCAATCGCGCGTCCTCGGCGCAGATGGGGACGGTGTTTCAGCCAATCGCCACGGACCAGGCGCCGCCAACCTACTTCCCCACGAACAAGGTCACCGCCGTGTTCCAAGGCATCGTCGACGCGTACGGCATCGGGCGGTACCGCGAGGTGAACCCCACGGTGTTCACCATCGTCACGTTCCCGTTCCTGTTCGCGGTGATGTTCGGGGACTTTGGCCACGGCGTTTTGATGTTGCTGGCGGCGACGTACCTGGTCCGCAACGAGAAGAAATTGGGCGAAAAGCCGCTCCAGGAGATTATGCAGATGATGTTCGACGGCAGGTACTGCATCCTGCTCATGTCGATATTCAGCATCTACACCGGCTTGCTATACAACGAGTGCTTCTCGGTGCCCATGAACTGGTTCGGGACATCGAAGTGGACGGGTTGCGACGCCAAGAACACCAGCGCCGGTGACCAGGAGTGCGTCTACGGCGGCGTGTACGCCGCCGGCGTGGACCCGATCTGGCACGGCTCGAAGACCGAGCTGCCGTTCCTGAACTCGTTGAAGATGAAGATGTCGATCATCATGGGCGTGACGCAGATGATGCTGGGGATCTTCATGAGTTTGCTCAACTTTTTGTACACCAGGGATTTCCTCAGCATCGTGTGCGAGTTCATTCCGCAGGTGATCTTCCTCGGCGCCCTCTTCGGCTACCTGGTCATCCTCATGATCATGAAGTGGACCACGCCCGGGTCGACGGCGGACCTGTACCACGTCATGATCTACATGTTCCTCTCCCCGGGTAACGCGGACTGCGCCGGCGAGGGCGCGAACGGCGCGGCGGGCTGCCCCGAGAACGTCATGTTCTGGGGCCAGGGCGGGTTCCAGGTTTTCCTCGTGCTCATCGCGCTGGCGTCGGTGCCCGTCATGCTGTTTCCCAAGCCCCTCATCCTGAAGTGGCGGTGGGAGGCGAGGCAAAGGGGCGAGGGTTACACGCCGCTCGACGACACGCTCAACGTGGACGGGAGCCTGGACGACCACGTGCACGGCGAAGACGGGTTTGACTTTAGCGAGACGCTGGTGCACCAGATGATCCACACCATCGAGTTCGTGCTCGGCGCGGTGAGCAACACGGCGTCGTACCTGCGTCTGTGGGCGCTATCGTTGGCGCACGCGCAGCTCTCGGCGGTGTTCTGGGACCGCGTGTTCATGGCGTCGGTGGCGACGCAGAACCCGGCGGCGATGGTGGTGGGGTTCGCGGTGTGGGCGGTGGCCACCGTGGGGGTGCTGATGCTGATGGAGAGTCTCAGCGCGTTTCTGCACGCGCTGAGGCTGCACTGGGTGGAGTACCAGAACAAATTCTACCGCGGCGACGGGTACAAGTTCGCGCCGTTCGCCTTTGCCGAGATCTTAAAGGCTGAGGTTGAGTAATGTAGACAACGTAGAGTTGCACCGCGCGAACGAGGCAACGACGACTGTAAGACGACTGTAACGAAACGAAACGTTAAACGTTATTATTTGAAAGGGTATGAAAAGGTAGCAATTAGGCCATGTTCTGCGTCTTGGGCGCCTTGGTGGGTGTCTTTCCTTGATCGCCGCCGATCACCTCCGGGAACAGCTTGGCGTACTTGGGGTTGTCCTCGATGCGGTAGGATCGGAGGCCTGAGAGCTTGTTGTTGAGCGCACCCTCGGGCACGGGATCCTCGTATCCAATCTGGCCAGGCATGATGAGCTGGTCGAACGGCGGCACCTCGTCAACCTTCTCGGGTCCCTTATGGCCAAACATGGCGCTGCATATGGGCTTGAGGAGTGTGTTCACGAGATTGGCCAGGAACAGCGACACGGTCACGACGACGAAGAACAGGAAGGGGACGAGCGCGTTGAGGCGCTTGATGCGGGCCATAAAGTCAAACTGCGCGGGTGCGCCGGTGTAGTCCACGTTGGAGTCGTCGGCGTTTGCATCCTGGCTCATCGCGCCGGCGTCCATGCCGGTGCCCGCGATGGAGGGGAGGCCGATGGTGTACGAGGGGATCTCGTAGTAGCCAAAGGCCCACGTCGCGATGGCGAGGTGGAACCACGCGGCGTAGGGCGCCATGTTGAGGAACATCTCGTTGAGCTTGTGGTCGTACATCGGGGGCCTCTTGCTAAATTTGAGCAGGATCATCTTGTCCACATAGAAGATGATGATGAAGAGGAAGAACGCCGCGACGAGGAGGGGCGGCGCGCAGGAGCTCAAGATGATGGTGTAGTACAGCGCGCACAACGCCTGGCCGTATCGTTTGGCGAGGGAGAAGTCGGCGGGCTGGTACATCTCGTTGAGCACCTTCTGGGAGTGGGCCATGCACCCGGTGAGCTTGCGCTTGATCCAGGCGACGATGTTGGGCGCCGCGGCGCCGACGGGGAACGCGATGATGTTCGTCACCGCGGTGCCCAGGATCATCACCATCACCTTGTTGTACCACTCCGCCTCAAAGTCGCCAAAGGTTCCCTGGAACAGCACCGGGAAACCCTCGAGGAACTCGATGAAGGAGTAGATGATGATGGGAACGACCATCTGGTTGACGATGAGCGCGCCGAAGGTGTAAGTGGCGGCCATAGCCTCCGTGGCGGACAAGGTCTTATGCCTCTCAAACTCGGAGAAGAAGGCGGCGCTGTTCATCAGCACCATGTTCGTGATTGTGGTCATGGCGATGGTGCCGATCATCACGCTCGCCTCCTGGAAGATCTGGTCGAAGATTGGCTTGCAGAACGCCTTCTCCGCGGCGCCGGAGTCAAAGTACGCGTTCATGAGCTCGCCGAGGTTGGAGAGGGACACCACGGTGGTGCAGTAGCACTGCTTGCAGGTGAGCGCGGCGCATTCATCCGCCTGTGATTTGCTCAGGAACCCACCGTCCCACACGCTGCCGGTCGCGGGCGTGTTGTACGAGCCGTACGCGCTGGGGTCCATCGGCCTGGCCCAGTCAGCCTTGACGATGAAGTCGCCGCAGTCTTCGTAGGATACGATATTGTTGATGAACATGTCCACCGATCTTCTCGCCTCGGACGTCGCGTTGTTGATGGCGTCCTCGGCGGCGAGGTCCCAGATAGCCTTGCATTCGAGCATGGGATCCGGGTTGGTGGTGGCGTCCTTCACGGTGTTGGGGCAGGCCACCGCGGGCGGGGACTTGCTGAGGGTGTCCTTGGCGTAGACGATGACGCCGATGGCGGCGATGAGGAGGATGAAGATCATGAGCATGGAGGTGGCCTTGCGCAACGCCTTGGTGGCAAAGTTGGGGCGAAGGACGTTCTCCCAGATGATGTCGCTCGACTCGGGCGCAGCCTTGACCTTCACCATGCGCTCGCCGCGGAGCTTGAGCTCCTCTTTGGGGCAGCACGACCAGCCCGGGCTGGCGTAATCGTCGACGCACGCGGCGCGAGACTCGGGGTTGTTGAAGGTGATGAAGGCGCACACGGAGGTGAACCCCTCGTTGAGCTTCTCGTCAATCTTCTTGGTCTGCTTGAGAATCTTCTCCTTCTGCTTCGCGATGGACTTCTGCTGGCTCTCAATCTTGTAGCCCTTGTTGACCCTGCCGCTGCACTGGATCTTCATGGTGATGAGGGTGTTGATCAGCTTGGCGCGGGTGATCCTCGCGCCCATGACCTTGCCGATGTCCTTGACCACGACGCAGTCCCAGATCTCTCCGTACTTGGAGAAGTGTTCCTTGACCTCCGCCTCGGTGGTGTCCGTGGGGATGCCCCAAACCTGAACCGCGTAGTCGGGGAGGGAGGTCACGGCGTCGTCGTTCTTCTCGACGTACTCATCCTGCTTGCGCTTGAGGTGCGCCACCATGATCAGGAAGCAGAGCATGGAGAGGGAGTCGAGGGAGACGACCGCGAGCATCACATCGCGAACGTCCCAACCGCCGATGGTGTCGTCCTGGCTGGTGGACGCCGTCACGCCGGTGGTGACCCGCGCGAGCGCATCCATGGACTCGTCGTCGAGGTCAGAGTCGGGGTTGTAGTAGAGGTACATGTAGTGCGCGATGACGCATCCGACCGGGATGGACATGAGGAAGAAGTAGAGCGCGAAGTTGCGGAGCATGCGGAAGTAGAGACCCATGCCGGGTCCGAGCATCTCGATGTCGCCCAAGAACCGCTTCCTGGACGACCAGAACGGGATGTACTCGCCGTTGTTGTCCGTCACCGCGGACTCCTTCCACAACGCCTTCGCTTCGTCGTAGTCGAGGGTCTTGGACACGACCGGGAGCTCGTCGCCCATGGCCTTGTCGTACTCATTGGCGTCGATGGTCATGTCGTTGTCGCTGAGGCGGCTAACGTTGCCGCCGGCGAAGAACCCCGCGTTGGCGGGATCGGAGGCGAGGATCGGGCCGTCCGTGGAGCCCCGGCGCGCGGCGAGAGCCTTCTCGTCCTCGGACTGGACGGACTCGTCCTCGGACATGGAAGCCGCGGAGGACTCGCCAGCGGACTCCGCCTCGGAGGCGGAGTCATCGTCCTTCTCGTTTTTCGGAGGAGTCTCGCTCATGGCTCACACGCAGCCTGCGACGTGGACGGCGGGTCAATCAGATAATTACGGTTGTTGGGTAGAATTACGGTTGTTGCGATCGACGTTCGACAAACCGATAGATCCCACGTCGGGTGGCCGTGCGGCGATGTGCGAGGGTTCACGCGCGGAAATCGTCGTTCGAGGGCTCACCTTGACGATCGGAGGGATCCTCTTGGCAAACGTACTGACGCGGCGCGGGTGGTCAGCGCCCGGTCGAATGCCCCTTTGGGCCTTCGATCCTCGATTCGGAAGCTCTCGGTTTTGTTGGCGACGCCGCCCCGAAATCGACACAGGTTTGAAACATACACAAACACACTGGTAATCCTATTTAAATAGGTAAATAGAATTCTACAAACAATAGTCATACAATATCTCTTCGTAATTCATTACTGAAAAACTCTGAGAAGAACCTTTTCCGCAGAGAGACACGGAGGCAGTCACAACAACAGCGCGGCGCCGGAGGAGGGGCGCGCACTCTAGCCACCGGTCAGGCACCGCCCGCTGACCGCGATGGGTCACGGCGGCGATGGCGTATCGGGGACATCGCGACCAGGATCGACCAGACCGGCGCCCAGGCTCTCGGGGCTGCTTCGATCGCGACTGGGCGGTGCCGACGCGAACGTGGATGTCGACGCGTTGTTCGTGGCTCGACGCGGCGCGCTCGAGGCGTCGATGGCGTCCGGAAGCGCGAACAAGGGTAAGGGGGTCAAGGGTAAGGGGAGGTACCACGCGACTTCTTCGCTGGCGAGGGCGATATGCCCGGCATCGCCGGACTCGCCCCCGCCGGAGGTGCGCGTCGCGCTGGAGAGGTTCCTGCAAGCGGTGGTGAGAATCACCGGTGGGGACACGCTCTTACCCGACGCGCTGGCTGATGCGTCGCTCCTCGCGTTCCGCACGGTCGCACAGCTGGTGCGCGATGCGAACGTCGCGGCGGCGAAGTGGGCGGAGGAGGCGCAGTACGGGCGGGACCCGGACCTCGCCAAGAAGAGGGGCCAAGCCGAGGCGAGGGATTTCATCAAGAGGAAAAAAGCCGCGCTGGAGCGAGAACTCGGGCCGGTGTCCGACCAGCACCTGAACGAGTTCGACGCCGCGTGCAACGAACTCGTGACGCTGCAGGACGTCCACGACCCAGCGGGCACGCACAGCTGTGTACACACGGATACAGGCACGGACGGTGGGTGGGAGTTCGGCTCGGACGTTCCGTTCGCGCCCCCCGGCCGAGGTCGAGCGCCGAAACTTTCCGCCGGGACGTCGCCGGAAGGTCCCTCCACAACGCCGGGTTCGAACGTCCAACCCGTGAGCAGCAGCGCCGCGAGGATGGCGGATCAGATGAAGGCG